>Ga0164294_10003455_pt1 | contig 14040 bp, 12 predicted proteins | sample GEODES005metaG_FD_111479 | JGI IMG/M metagenome (GOLD analysis project Ga0164294, IMG submission 111479) | Oligotrophic lake water microbial communities from Sparkling Lake, Wisconsin, USA - GEODES005 metaG | ecosystem: Environmental > Aquatic > Freshwater > Lake | place: USA: Sparkling Lake...
TATGGCTTGTGTAATTTATTAGGCCACCAGTGCTTAAGTATCAATGTGATTGTGGCCAATAGAGTGAAAAAAGAATATAGCAAAGATGGTGCAAAAGCAATAGAACATATGATTCAAAAAAGTCTTGGTATTATTGCGACAATATAATTTTTAAATTAGCATAAATGGAGCTCCAATTTTCAAAATACCAAGGCACAGGCAACGACTTTGTCATCATCGATAACAGAGATGGTGACATTGCTTTATCCAATCAGCAAATTGCATTTTTATGTGATAGAAGATTTGGTGTTGGTGCAGATGGATTGATCGTACTCGGAAATGCAACTGGCTATGATTTTTCGATGGCTTATTACAATGCCGATGGCACAGAGGGCACTATGTGTGGCAACGGGGCCAGATGTTTAGTACAGTTTGCGTTTGATCACGGGATTGTGAAAGAAAAATATTTTTTTATTGCAATTGATGGACCTCACGAAGCAAGTATTGAAAAGAATGGTTGGATCCATTTAAAAATGTCAGACGTAACCGCTGTTGAAACAGGTGATCATTTTTTTGTAACCAACACAGGATCGCCGCATTATGTTCAATTGGTCAATGGGGTTGAAAATTTTGATGTGTTTACAGCAGGAAAAGCGATCCGATACAACGAGCGATTCAAAGCAGAGGGCGTGAATGTTAATTTCATTGAATTCCATAATGACCATTTATTTGTGCGTACTTACGAAAGAGGTGTAGAAAATGAAACCTATAGTTGTGGCACTGGCGTAACAGCATCTGCCATCACAACGCACTTGAATAAAATAGGCGAACACCATGTATCCATCAAAACAATCGGTGGTGCATTGGCTGTAAGTTTTAACAACCAAGGTGGTGGCCACTTTAATAATATATGGCTTCAAGGGCCTGGCACATTTGTTTATACTGCTTCTATCAATTTAAAATAGTTAGTATATGGCTTTATTCAATGTGAGGGTGTATGGGATTTTATTAGACGAGCATCAACGACTTTTAGTGAGTGATGAATTTATCCGTGGAAATTATATTACTAAATTACCTGGTGGTGGTTTGGAGATTGGTGAAGGCACTAGGGATGGATTGGCGAGAGAATTTATGGAAGAAGCTGGTATCGAAGTACATGTGGGAGACCATTTTTACACGACAGATTTTTTTCAAATTTCTGCCTTCAACCATAAAGACCAAATTATATCCATCTACTATTTAGTGCATACTGCAGATACTAAAATCATTCAAACAAAAGAAAAAGCATTTGACTTTATACCAGAACAAGTGGCAGACCCCAATGGAACAGCAGAACATTTAAGGTGGATACCATTGAGTACGCTTTCAGAAGATGCCATGACTTTACCTATAGATAAAGTAGCCATCAATATGTTGATTGAACTTTTTGCAGCAAAAAATTAGTGTGTATAGACCGCTTTAAATATTTGCATTTTCTCCCATCGCTTCTGATTTCATTTTTTGTGCCGTTTCTGCGCCCACATAGTTTTCGATTCTATTTCTAATTAAATGAATCAATGGCGTTAACACAATGGCCATGGTGAATTTATACATATAGTTGACAACACCCACAGCTAATACAGTAGACCATGCCCATCCATTACCTATTTTAAATGCAATAAATAAAACGACAAAACTATCCACCAATTGAGACACCACGGTGGAACCTGTAGATCTTAACCAAATCATTTTTTCACCAGTCATTTTTTTGATTTTGTGAAATATAGTGACATCAATCAATTGACTCACCATAAATGCAATGATGCTTCCAATGATAATCCACATCCCTTGTCCAAAAATTGCTTCAAATGCCAATTGCATACTTGGTATACCGTTTTGCATTTTTGACTCTACCCAAAAACTAGCTGGGGCCGCTGACATGGCTAAATAAAACATGATGAAAGCATAACTAATTAATGCCACAGCAATTAAACTAATTCGTCTTACCGCTTTTGGGCCATAATATTCATTGACAATATCCGTGATGACAAATTCTAAGGGCCATAACAATACACCACAGGTTAAATTAAATGCCAACCCTGATTCACCAAATAAAGTCAAGTTCATTGGTTTAAATCCAAAAACAGATTCTAATGAAAAAATCTTGCCCCCTATACACTCTGCAATAAGAGCATTGGCAACAAAGAAAGCTGTGATGCCTAAAAATAATTTGGTGGGTTTGTCTTTTAAAATTTGATGTATCATACTTGTGTTTAAATAAATAGAAGGCCTATTTGAATGAATAACATACTAAGGTTGAAAATAGTTTGCCATGCAGGCAAATTAATTACTTTTTTTTGAAGAAATTGAATCAAAAGGATGAGTGCAAAAACAAGGTTAATCAATGGGGCCAATTCCAAGCCCATGACGGCAATAAATTGAGCAATATCTCGAGGTATCTTTAACCACGTGATGAACAAAAATAGGGTCGAAACCAGGTATCCTAGGTTAACAAGGACTGCTACTTTAGAAAAAAAGGCCAATGGGAAGCGTGGGGACATTTGTTGATATTTACAAGGAGCTAAAAGTACAAAAAAGCCCATTTAGTTGTAGGTTTGTTACTATAAAATAATGCATATGTTCAAGTCTCTTTTTAAGTCTGCCCTACCCCATCTTATTGCAGTAGCCATTTTTGCTATTGTAGCCATTGTGTATTGCAAACCAGCATTAGAAGGCAAAGTATTGCAACAGACGGATATTACGCAATGGAAAGGGATGGCACAAGACGCATTTTCATACAAAGAAAAATATGGCTATACCCCTTTGTGGAGTAACAGCATGTTTGGAGGCATGCCCGCATATCAAACTACAGGAGTGGGTGGATTTGAATATTCAGTTGGCTGGCTTGATCAACTTTTGACTTTAAACTTACCCGAACCAATCAGTTTATTTTTCTTAGCCAGTTTGTGTTTTTACTTTTTAGCTCAAGTACTCGGGTTTAATACTATTATAAGTATTGTTGGCGCATTAGGTTATAGTTATGCTACATATAACCCCATTATTGTAACAGTAGGTCATATTACAAAAATGCATTCAATTGCTTATTTACCTTTATTCATTGCATCCTTACTCGTTTTATACCAAAAGAAATATTTACTGGGAGGCACGTTGACTTCTATTGCAACTGTACTTCTTATACAAGGAAATCATATTCAAATAGACTATTATGGTGTGATTATAGCTGTTATTATGTCGATTTACTTTCTTATTATTTGGATTAAAAATAAAGAGTATACCCACATTTTAAAAACCTTAGGCATTGGGCTTACTGCAGGGATTATTGGCTTAACAGTCAATGCTCCTTTACTATTGAGTACCTATGAGTATGGTAAAGAGTCTATCAGAGGTGGTAGTAAATTAATTACCAAAGACAGCAAAACCACTTCAACTGGTTTAAACAAAGAGTATGCTTTAAGTTATAGTATGTTCAAATCGGAACCTTTGGTATTAATGTTCCCTAATATTTATGGTGGTGCAAGCGATCCTAGCTCAGTAGATCCTACAAAATCAAAAGCGATAGAAACCTTGCAACAAATGCAGCCAGAAGTGGGTCAGCAATTACAATCCTTTCTTTCTTTTTATTGGGGAGGAATTGGTTTCACAGCGGGGCCTCCTTATATGGGTGTTGTAATTTGCTTCTTTGCGCTTCTAGGATTTTCTGTAAAAGAAAATAAACACAAGTGGTGGATAGCTGCTACTATTATTCTTTCATTTTTGTTAAGCGCAGGGAGTTATTTAGAATCATTCAATTTATTTATACTCAATAACCTTCCATTTTATAACAAGTTCAGAGCCCCTAGTATGATTATGGTTATACCTACGCTATTATTAGGCATTATGGCCTTGTATGGTATGGCTGCAATTTCTACTGAAAATAGTTTAAAAAATATTCTAACAAAATATAAAATAAGTTTTATACTATCCGGTATAATTATTTTAAGTGTATTATCAATTTATTTTACCAGTGATTTTAAAAGCGAAGGCGAAAGAAATTTGATTGAACAAGTAGCTAAAATCCCAGATGCAAACCAAAGAGCGGTTTTTGAAACGCCTGCGCGTGATTTAGTGAATGCTATTGCAACTGATAGAAAAGGAATGATTGAGGGCGATGTCATAAAATTCTTTATTTATGTGCTCTTAATATTTGCTTTGTTATTTTTAGCAATCAAAAAAGTAATTAATCAAACTGTATTATTAGTAGCATTTGGAATCTTATCCATGATAGATTTATTTCAAGTGAATTTAAAATATTTAAAATCTGATAGTTTTATCGAAGCCGATGAAAATGAAAATGCGTTTGCCTTAAGCCCAATTGACATTGCTTTGAAAAAAGATACGACTCAATACAGGGTATTAGATATGAGAGGCGGTATTATGAACGCATTTAATGGAGGAGCAATAGTTGCATATACTCATAAAACAGTTGGGGGATATCATGCTGCCAAGTTGAGTATTTTTCAAGATTTAATAGAAAATCAATGGTATAAGTTCCCAAATTGTATGCCTACCATGAATATGTTAAATACAAAGTATGTTATTACTGGAAATTTAACCAATGATACCATACCCAATAAAGATGCCTTGGGCAATGTTTGGTTTGTAAAAGGTATTCAAATAGAAAAAGGGCCTGCAGAAGTAATGAAACAATTAGATAGTTTCAACCCCAAAGACACAGCCGTTATAGAAGAAAAGGACAAAATAGCGTCTTTGAATAATTTAGAATATGATGAAAATGCAAGCATTGCACTTGTGAATAATAAAAATGATGAGATAAACTATACAAGTAGCTCAACTAAAAAACAACTAGCAGTTTTTAGTGAGATTTATTATGATTTAGGTTGGAAGGCTTACATCGACAATGTAGAAACCCCTATTGTTAAAACAAACTATGTTTTAAGAGGGTTAGTAGTGCCAGCAGGCAATCATGCTATTCGTTTTGAATTTAAACCAACTACTATTAAAAATGCTATTGTAGCAAGTACTTTTGCTTCTATCTTATTATGGTTATGTGTAGCAACTATGATTGTAATGGCTTTAAGAAACAAACAAAAAAGCAACTAAGCACTTATGAATAAAATTGCTATTATTATTATTACTTATAATAGACCAGCAGATATGTTGGCTTTAGCAATGAATATTGAGAAGTTGAGTTCAAAAAAAGAATTATTAGAAGAAGTCATTATTGTAAATAATAATTCTACTGAATCTTATGATGAAGTAAAATTGTTTATACAAGAAAATCCCTCCACCCCTTTCAAATTCATAGAAAGTAAAGAAAATTTAGGCGTATCTAGAGGGCGTAATTTTGCAATAAAGCAATCAATAGCCCCAATCTTAGTTATAATGGACGATGATGCTGAATTTCAAGATACTGATGTACTAAATAGCATTCATGATGCTGTAATTGAAAATCCCAATGCAGGTATTTTGGCCATGAAAATATTATATTTCCAAAATAGACAATTTCAAATGAATGCCTTTCCTCATAAATCTTTTGAAGAAAGAAAACATTTGCAGTCTTTTGACACTTACTATTTCGCTGGTTGCGGGAATATAATAGTAAAAAAAGTATTTGATAAAGCAGGCCCATTCCCAACCGATTTTTTTTACGGTATGGAAGAATACGATTTAAGTTACCGTGTATTAGATTCAGGATATATTATAAAATACATAGCTAACATAGTTTTATTGCATAAAGAATCACCAGAAGGCCGTCAAACAAAGTCTGATAAATTAAGAGGCATGTGGGTGAACAAAACTAAAGTAGCTTGGAGATACTTACCTTTATCTTGTTTTTTTACAACAGCAATTATGTGGTCGGCGTTTTTCTTATTAAACTCCAAATTTGATATCATTGGATTTATTAAAGGCTGGTTAGCAGTTATTAGTATCCCATTTAATGAGAAAGGAAATAAAGTAAGTGAGCCAACTTTAGAATATCTAAATAAGGTGGGAGCTAGAACAGCCTATTAAAGTGGGAAACAGATCTCTAATCAACTATGTTTTTACAAATAGATAATAAATTATTAAACTCATTTTTTATTTTTCTTTTTGAAAAAGAATAATGAATGCCAAGTTTATTTATTTTATTAAATTTACTAAGTCTAGTTGCAAACATATCATATCTAGCAAGAAGATAATCAAGATTTAAATATTTGTAATGCAATAACTTAAATATTGTACTACTATATTTAATTGAACCAACTGGGAAGCATTTATGTGAACCAGCCTGATAATTAATTTCATCAATTTTATTTGGATTGAAAATGATCACTTTATCAAAACTTTCAGACCTTACTCCCATTTTGAAATCAACAATAATATTATTTTCTTTTGTTGGGAGTAATTCAGACACCATATTATAACCTTGTGGTTTAACTAATGTTACATTATTTTTTATTAGCTCATTAATCTCTTCTATTAAATTATTGTGATAAAGGAACTCATCAACATCACAAACTATTACAAAATCCGCCTCCCCCCTGCTTCTCTTCCAAACATTATTTTTGATTGTAAGGTAAACATCATCTCGAATTTCACCGCCAGTTTCAAAATTCAAGAATTCTACTTTAGCATTTTTTTTGCAAATATCCGGGGATAAATCAGTTGAAAAATTATCATAAATGAATAACTTGTCGCAAAACGAACTGTAATGATCAATGAAATGCGGAAGCATAACTTGTTCATTATAACATATAGAATAAAGATGAATTTTAAAATTTTTCATATATGTTTGTATAAATTTTTAGTATTTTATGAAATTAAATATAATAGAATTAGTCATTGGAATTAGAAAAAGATTGGATATTTTTTTTTATCGACCTTTATCAAAATTTGATATAAGCTGGTTTCAAGAAAAATTATTAAAGCATGCTAACAGTGGCATAGAATATTCTCATTTATACAAAAATAGGTATAAAATTATATTTAAAGACCCTAAAGCATTTTTATACTCGGTAAAGGAACTATTTGTAGAAGAAATATATAAATTTAAAGCCAAAAACGACACCCCTTTCATCATTGACTGCGGTTCATATATTGGAACTAGTATTTTGTTTTTCAAAACCCAATATCCAAATTCTAAAATTTTAGCTTTCGAGCCAGACAATTCAAATTTTAAATTATTAAATAAAAATATAAATAATTGGGATCTTACTAATATTGAAATACAAAATGCAGCCATATGGATTGATAATTTAGGAGTCAATTTTATAGCTGATGGAAACATGGCAAGCAAAATTGATGAATCTAATAATACAACCCAGAGCGAAAATCAAAAAACTAAATCAGTAAGACTTAAAGATTTACTTACAAAAAAAGTTGACTTTTTAAAAATAGATATCGAAGGTGCAGAATATGAAGTTTTAATAGATTGCGAAAGTGAATTATCATTTGTTGAAAATCTGTTTATTGAGTATCATGGAAATTATAATGAGATGCATAAATTAAACAAGATTTTAAACATTTTAATTGAGAATAATTTTAAATACTATATAAAAGAAGCTGGTGTCACTTATGAACACCCTTTTTATGACAGAGAAAATATTTATGATTTCGATATCCAGTTAAACATATTTGCATTCAAGAATTAAATTACTATAATGAATCATCATATTTCAATTTGCATCCCTGCTTATAAGCGAATTGATTACTTAAAAAGGTTGCTTTCGTCAATAGAAATACAACATTTTAAGGATTATGAGGTTATCATATCTGATGATAGCAATGATCAATCTGTTGAAGAACTATTGAAAGAATTTAATGGGAAATTCGAGATAAAGTACTTTAAAAATGAAAAAGCGCTTGGGACCCCAGCCAACTGGAATCATGCTATTTCAAAAGCAACAGGAGAATGGATTAAATTAATACATGACGATGATTGGTTCGCTAATGAGCATTCATTAGAAAAATTTGCACTGGCTACAAATAATAATAATAATAACCAATTTATTTTTTCAGCTTACACAAATAAAACCGAATTAACGAATGATACTGAAAAGATGTTTTTTAACAAAAAAATGAAAAACAGTATTTTGAAAACACCTTTACTACTTTTAGCTAAAAACATCATAGGACCTCCAAGCGTTACTTTATTTCATAATAGTATTAAGGATAAATATGACGAACGTCTAAAATGGAGAGTAGATATTGAATATTATATAAGAAATATCAGTAAAGGAATTGAATTTAGTTACATTAATGAGCCATTAATGAATGTAGGAGTGAGCGAAAGTCAAGTAACCAATTATTGTTTAAATGTCCCTTCAGTAGAAATACCAGAAATATATATCCTATTATCTACCTATGGAACAAGTCCATTAAAGAATATAATGGTTTATGATGCCTATTGGAGAATACTTAGAAATACGAATATTCATTCTAAAAACAAACTCGAATCCTTTGGACAAACCGATTGGCCAGAGGCGATCTTAAATATGGTTGAATTACAATCTAAGTTTAACCAAAGTACATTAAGAAACGGGGTCATCTCTAAAACATTAATGGGCATTTCCTATATTTATAATCAATTTAAATCAAACTTATAAATATTGAAGCTTTCCATCATCATAGTAAATTATAAATCAGCTCAACTAATAGATGATTGCCTTACTAGTGCAAAGGCTTTTGATTCATTTAATGATTTCGAATGGATTATTGTAGACAATCAATCTAATGACAATAGTAAAGAAATTTTAACTTCAAAATACCCAGCATTAATATGGATTGACATGGGATACAATGCCGGATTTTCAAGAGCTAACAATGCAGGCATAAAAATAGCTAAGGGCGAGGTTGTTTTATTATTAAACCCAGATACCCTAATTCTCAATGATGCCATTAGCAAATGTCTACATCAATTTGCCAATTCAACCAATGTTGCATGTGGCGTTCAATTATTAAATAAGGATTTAACAAACCAATTTTCTGGCAGTAATTTTATGAAAGGTGGTATTAATCATTTACTACCCCTCCCTTATTGGGGTAGTTTATTGAAAAATATTTCAAAACTGTTTTCAATAAAAAAGCCTAGCGTAGATATTGCATCAGATTTTGAAAAAGTTGAATGGATAAATGGAGCATTTTTAATGGTTAAAAAGGAAGTCATTGATAAAGCTGGTCTGATGGATGAAGACTTTTTTTTATACGCAGAAGAAATTGAATGGTGTAGCAGACTATATAAACAAGGAAGCCTTATGGTTTATGGCAATCTCCATGTTATTCATCTCATAGGTGAAACCATTACAAAAGCTGCTAATTCAAACGATAGTACTTATCTAAATTTATACGACAAAAAAGGACTTCAGTTAATCTTAAGCAATCATTTAAGAATAAGGAAGCAATATGGAATATTTTGGTTTTTGTTTCAGTTGCTAAACTATACTTGCGCAGTTCCTGTTTATTTTATATTTGGCTTATTTGAAAACTTATTAAATGCTAGAAGCCCACTCAACGATATAAAAAAAGCAATAGGCTTGGCAAAAAATGTAGGTATCGTTTGGAGCTATACAATATCAATAATCCTCAATAAGCCCTATTTCTATAAAGTTCTATAAGCAAAGGCATATTTCAATATATTTGTAATATGGGAATCATTCAAAAACAAGGCATGAAATCATCATTATTTATAATGATTGGCTTTGTTATTGGCGCCTTTAATTTATTGGTACTTTTCCCGCTTTTCTTCTCTAAATCAGACCAGGGACTTGTAAGAGCCATGATTGATATTGGAGCTACCCTATCCATATTTTGTACTTTAGGAACACTTCCAGTGGTATACAAATTTTACCCCTTTTACAACCAGTATTTAGGCCCTAAAAAAAACGAGCTCCCCTTTATTACCTTAATGGTGAACTTAATTGGATTTGGCTTGCTTTTATTAATAGGCTGGCAACAGAAAGATTTTATTATTAGAAAATTAGGAAAATCGCCCGACTTAGCTGTTTACTTTAATTACGTTTACCCATATACCTTTTTCATCTTAATGTTTATATGGCTAGAAGGTTTTGCTTGGGGTTTAAGAAAAGGAGTTGTTACTAATTTTCTTAAAGAAACGCTCATTAGAATTTTAACTACAGTACTTATTTTAGCCTTTGGGTTTAAATTTATAAGTCTTCCCATTTTTATAATGCTATTTAGTGGCATCTATTTAATCCCTGCCTTGATTCTTTTATATACGCTAATACAAACCAAAGAATTTTCACTTAGAAATTTTAAAATAAGCAGTGTTACTAGAAGATTAAAAGGCAGGATGATTAATTTCGCGCTGTTTGTTTTCGCAGGCCAGTTTTTTAATTTATTAGCTAAAACAAATGATACTTTTTTAATATTTGGATTGAGAGGCTTAAGTGATACAGCCATTTTCGCAATTGCCACCTATGTTTCTGCGATATTAGAAATTCCTCAGCGTAGCTTAAACTCCATTACTATACCTATTTTAGCAGAGTCATGGAAAAATAAAGACATGGCTAATATCAAAAATATTTACCATAAAAGTGTATCTAACCTACTAGCCATTGGCCTTTTGTTGTTTGGGCTCGTCTGGTTAAACATAGATAACCTGGTTGCTTTTTTAAATTTCATCAGTAATAAATACGGTGGCGGCTACGACGAATTACCCAAACTTATTTTTATTTTAGGCTTAGCCAAATTAATTGATTTAGGCACAGGAGTCAATAGTCAAATTATTGGCACATCCAACTATTGGAAATTCGATTTTTACACCAACTTGTTCTATATTATCCTATCGATTCCTTTGAACATTTTTTTAATTAATAGTTATGAGCTAGAGGGTCTTGCATTTTCCAACTTAGTAGCACTAACTTTATACAATAGCATTCGCTTTGGATTTTTGTATAAGAAATTTAATTTACAGCCCTATACATGGAGACATGGTTTATTTTTATTATCCAGCATTGCATTAATGCTTTTAATACATATGTTACCCACTGCAAATAATTTTGCATTGAATATACTTATTCAGTCCTTTTCTTTTGGAATTGTATTTTACGGGCTAACCTATTGGATTAATCCTGCTCCAGAAATTTTAAACTTCTTCAACGATCTTATAAAAAATAAAATTCCGGGCTTCTTTAAAAGAAAAAGCTAATCTTAATTTTAAAAAATAAGTAAGGCTTATTTGAGCGCTTCTAAAAATTGCGCTAACCCAGCCCTTTTCTCGGGCGTCAATTCGTAGCTAATATTTTGGGTATAATATTTATACAAATCACACACTTGCTCATTGTCAGGTATTAAAGCAATTACATCTTTCAAATGTGACAACCCATAACCATTGGCTGCATCAAAAGCCTCCATAAACTCTGAGGGAATAGGTTTATTCGCAATCCAAGCAGCAAAAACAAATGGCAGTCCTGAATACTGTTTCCAAGCAGACCCTAAGTCATAAATATGCTCGAAACGGTTTAAACTTGCTAAAGCCCGATCTCCAATTATCACCCCTGCTGTGCTGCCTGAAATTTGATCCATATAGCCTTCGGTAGCATTCATAAACACGACCTCTTTCTTCCAAAATTGCTTGAATAGTATTTTCGCTAAGGCTACGGAGGTTTTACTTTGATAGTCTAAATACACTTTTTCAATTTCATCCATGGGTACTTGGCTAAATAGTGCAACGGAAGCCACTTCACCCTCTGTCCCAATTACAAATTTTGAAACAATCTGAGGATTGGCTAAAAAGGGCATAATAGCAACAGGGACAAGTCCAATATCAATGGTATCATCCAATAAAGCCTGGGCAATTTGAGCAGGGTAAGCCTTCATTAAATCAATCCTTTCTTTAAAAGGACCTTGCTCCATTCCAAGTAATAATGGGCGGGTATTTAAATAACTTACCGCACCTATGCGCCATTTTTTGTTCAATTGAAGTAACTTTGTGCAAAGAAAAACCTTTTTTCTAAGAAACTTACTACTTCTTTAAATTATCAGCCAATGTCGAACCTTACAGCTATTTCACCCATCGATGGTCGTTACCACAAACAAACTGCAGTACTGGGTGCTTATTTTTCTGAATATGCCCTTATCAGGTACCGCGTATTGGTAGAAGTACACTACTTTTTGTTTTTAGCAGATAAGAAGTTCTTTAAAGTGCCTGTAGGTTTAAGAAAAGCCTTATTGGAAGTGATAGAAAATTTTTCGGAGGAAGATGCTGCAAAAATCAAAGCCATCGAAGCCACTACCAACCATGATGTAAAAGCGGTTGAATATTTTTTAAAAGCAATTTTAGACGAACATAAAGCGGGCACATTAAAAGAGTGGATCCATTTTGGATTGACTTCTCAAGACATCAACAATACGGCCATTCCACTCAGTTGGAAAAACGCGATGGAGTCTGAGATTTTACCAGCCTATATTAATTTACAAAACAGATTATACCAATTTGCGAAACAATGGAAGAAAGTGCCATTACTCGCAAGAACCCACGGCCAATCAGCCTCGCCTACCACATTAGGAAAAGAGCTCATGGTATTTGTAGAAAGAATCAATCATCAAATAGAATTATTTAGTAGCATCCCTTATGCTGCAAAATTTGGCGGTGCTACAGGAAATTTTAATGCACACCATATTGCCTACCCTAAGAAAAATTGGGTGGCATTAGGTAATGAATTTGTAGATGATGTATTAGGTCTTGAGCGCATGCAGTTCACCACTCAAATTGAACACTACGATCATTTTGCTGCACATTGCGATAACCTAAAAAGATTGAATACTATTTTAATAGATTTGACTCGTGATTTTTGGACCTATATCTCTATGGATTACTTTAAGCAACAAACTAAGAAAGATGAAGTAGGATCTAGTGCGATGCCGCATAAAGTCAATCCAATTGATTTTGAAAATGCAGAAGGTAATTTAGGGATCGCCAACGCATTACTAGAGCATCTTTCAGCCAAACTACCAATTAGCAGATTACAAAGAGATTTAACCGATTCTACTGTCTTAAGAAATATTGGTGTACCTGTTGGACATATCACCATTGCCATTAATTCTATTGAAAAAGGTTTAGGAAAATTGATTTTAAATGAAGTAAAGATCAATGAAGACCTTGAAAATAACTGGGCGGTTGTGGCCGAAGCAATACAAACCATTTTGCGTCGCGAACAATATCCTAATCCTTATGAGGCATTAAAGGATTTAACAAGAGGCAATAGTAAGATTGATAAAAAGTCAATGCACAAATTCATTGATGGACTAAAAATTACCGTTGCTCTGAAAAAGGAATTAAAGAAAATCACGCCTCAGAATTACACAGGAGTTACTGCGGAGTATTAATAAATCTAAATTGTGTCAATTGTGTCTCCTTCATTGGAGTCTTCACTTGGTGGCACAATTTTTTTTCTGACTTCTTTTTTAGCCAATAAATAATGTATCGGGGCCATGCCCTCTTTTTCAATCGCCATAGTCAAGACTTCGGCAGTGTCTTGCGCATCTCCCCAAGCACGATGTCGACCTTCTATGCGGATACCAAGGTCACGTGTTAAAGAGCCTAGTCCATATTTTTGTAAACCGGGGAATACTTTTTTGCTTAAACGAATGGTGCATAATTTAGGTGCCGACCAATCATATCCAGATTTGCCCAATAAGTACCTGACAAATGAATAGTCAAAGCTTGCATTGTGCGCCACAAAAATGCGGTCTTTTAATAAATTGTATATCTGTGGTGCAACTTCCTCAAACAGCGGCGCCTGGGCCACCATTTCGTCACTAATGCCCGTCATATTCACAATAAAGGGCGGAATTTTTTGTCTTGGATTCACCAAAGTCACATATTTGCCCGTCACTTCCACACCATTGTGCATCACAATTGCGATTTCGGTGATCCCATGTGTATGGGGCATTCCGCCGGTGGTTTCTATGTCTACAATTGCAAATTCCATTGGTCGCCAAGTTCGCATTTTTTTGTCAATAATAGCTAGTGGCTTTTCCTTATTTTTGTAACTCATTATAGGAAAAGCAATTAGCATGGAATTGAGTAAAAATTTTATACCGGGAGCAGTAGAGACCAAA
>Ga0164294_10003457_pt1 | contig 14036 bp, 8 predicted proteins | sample GEODES005metaG_FD_111479 | JGI IMG/M metagenome (GOLD analysis project Ga0164294, IMG submission 111479) | Oligotrophic lake water microbial communities from Sparkling Lake, Wisconsin, USA - GEODES005 metaG | ecosystem: Environmental > Aquatic > Freshwater > Lake | place: USA: Sparkling Lake...
TAAAAAATCATGATAGACAACAAGCCTTATAATGTTGTCACAGACGACACAATGAAAAGGTTCTTAACTTCAGAATACTTTATATTTTTCTTAGAGGCTGCATCATAATGAAAATCAAATTAAATAAAAATAAAATCGCAGAGGCTTTGGCTAAAAGCTCTAAAATGGATGCTTTAATTACTAAAAAAGTTCATAGTATGGTGAATCAATATGTTCAAAATAGCCAAGCTCAAATGATTAATGAATATGAGAATCATGCTGTTACAAAAGAAATTGAAAGTGGCCCAGATGCAAGTAATATTTCAAATACTTTAGGTGGAGTAGGAAATCTTTTTAGTTATATTGGTTTCGAAGAAGGCTCAAATCCAACAGAGATAGTTAAAAAAATATTAGAAGATTCAGTCGAGGTAGTAAACAGACCTGAAGTATCTGTTAAAGGCAAAGATTTAAAAATTAATTTTCCAGTATCTGCTCCAACAATGGAAGAGATCGAGGCCATGACACCAATGCCGTTTGAGGGAGGAAGAAGCTGGACAAGAGGAGTTGAGAAAGGTATCTCTGGTTTTAGTAATTATATATTTAGAAAATTTATTAAAAATAGCAGATCATCTACTGGTATTCAATCTGAATCAGAAATAAGGTCTGGTAACTTTAAGCCTTCTCCATACTTATCTTTAATATTAAAAAAGTTTTATTCTAAAATCAACGCTAAAATTAATGTATGAAACCTCAATTTGAAAACATCTTAATGAGTAGTATGACCCTGTGGTTTGATAATACCTTACTAAAAAAAGGAGAAGCTTTCTCTAATCATAATAGTCTTTTTTATCCTATCACAAATATATATAATGGATATTATAGTTATGGTGCTCCATTTAGGAATCTTATAAGAGATGAAGCAATAACTGGTTCAAATATTATAAGCGGAGTTTATTTAAATAATACTTTTATCACAACTGGTCAGAGTGGTCTTGTTGCCATAAATGCAGATCAAGGTCAATTATATTTTAGTACCGACCAATCCGCTAATACGATAAGTGGTAATTATGCTGTTAAAGATTATGGTATATATTTAACCAATGAAAATGAAGAAAAGATACTATTTGAAACAAAATTCAATTTAAATCCAAAAACAACAGAGAATCCAACTGGATTACCTATTAATGCTCAAACTTATCCAGCTATATATCTTAAAAATAATGGTGGTAACAATGAGCCTTTGGCTTTTGGTGGCTTAGATAGCACAAATATAAATGTAAGAGCTATAGTAATATCAGACTCTATGTTTAGTATGGATGCTTTGACTAGCATATTCAAAGATGTGGTTAGGACCTATATTCCTCTGGTTCAACCAAGTGAAATGCCATTTAATAGCTTAAATGGTTTAAATACTAGATATAACTATGATATTTTAGTAACTGGTAGAGCTGGTTCTTCTAGTAGCGTTTATATTAAAAATATATATGTTAGTAAAAATGTTACTAACAGAGGTCAATATCAAGACTTAAATCCAGATGCAATATCTGCTTTTATTGATTTTGAATTAGAAGCATATAGAAATCCTAGAGCTTAAGTAGATTTTTTGTTCTATAGGATAAAATTAAGTGTAATAAAAGACAATATAGGAGAAATTTAATATGGCAAGAAATAGAATTATTTATCAATCAGAAGCCCTTTACGCAGGACCAAGTCCAGCAACAGGCAATCATTTTAGTTTAGGAAATTCAGGAACAAATTCAGTTAATCAACTACAAAGGGTTCAAAGTGCAAATTATAGCTTTAACATCGCTCGTCAGGACGTTAACCAATTTGGTGAGCTAGCAGCTATTGATCGCGTAATCTTGGAATCTCCTACAGTTTCTCTTGATTTTAGTTATCTCTTAAATAGTCTTGGCAATGAAGAGCTATTAGGATTTGGTCCACTTAACACCGATCAAGTAAGTTGTATTTCTGGAATCTTGAATAAGACTTCCGATGAAAGAAATTACTTTATTCGTACCGTAGCAGAAGGAAATGACGCACTTGGAGTTGGTACTGGTGCAGCTAATCAAAACGTAATTGGAATTGGAAACGGATTTGTTACATCTTACTCTACAGAAGGTTCTGTTGGTAATTTTCCAACAGTTACTGTAAATGTTGAAGCTCTTAATATGGCATTTGATGCTGGCGTAACTGGAAATCATATTCCAGCTGTTCTACCAACTGACGGAAGCAAGATTACAGGTATAAAATACGCACTAGATGCAGTTGTAAGTTCTCAAGCAGCCACAGGAGTTAGCGCCCTTCGTCCAGGAGATATCACAGTAGATATTAGCGCTTATAATGGTGGCGGAATCACAGTTTCTGATGCAAAGATTCAAAGTTATACTTTGAGTTTCGATCTTGCTCGTGATCCACTACAAAAACTTGGTAGCAAATTCGCATTTGCAAGAGAAATCCAATTCCCAGTTACTGTTAATATGAGCGTCCAAGCATTGCTAGGAGATTTAACAACTGGTAACTTAGCAGATCTTATTAATACTGATGATAACTATAATCTTAGCGTAGCTCTTAAGCATCCAACAACTAGCGCTATTCAAGCCAAGTACTTCTTAAAACGTGCTAAACTTGATAGTCAAGAGTTCAGTAGTTCAATCGGTGACAATAAATCTGTAACCTTGAACTTCTCCACTCAAATCGGTGGTCCAAATCAAACTGATCGTGGATTAATGATGAGTGGTGTTAAAGACTAATAGTACTTAATTAAATATAAAATACCCCGTCGAGTTAATTCTTGACGGGGTATTTTTTTGGTGTAATCTAGTTTAGGTAAAAGGCAAAAGGTAAATCTATGGAAAAAGGCGATCCTAAAATCAAGGAATATGTTTTATTTCAGATTCGTAGAAAAATAACTAATTTATATAAACAATTTTTATTTATTCTTGAAGATGCTAATAATTCAAAGTATAATACTAATGATGAAATATATCAAAAGCATCGTAAAAGAGTGCTCGATAATGGTAATGATACCATAAGAGAGATAGAAGAAGACATGAGTAAATTCGACTTTGATTTAAAAAAATGAAAAAAATACACTTTAAATATTCCGAAGAAGATATTATAAAAGGTAATTTAGATCTACAAACTATCCAAAGATCCTTGAGAAGTTATGGCGTTTTGAAACCTACTTTTGAAGTAATTACAAGCCAAAACTTTTTAAAAAATGCTTATGATAATTGGGATGAAGAAAAACGTAAAAACTTTATTAATCTGCTAGGAGGCAGAGCCCAGTTTAAAAAGATAAAAAACTACATAGAATCAATTGAAAGAAAACAAACATATGAAAAAACTATTTGAATTTAACGTACCCAAAGAAGTAGAGATCGAAGAGATTGAAACTTCTAAAAATGAAAAAGGTGAAGAGATAAAAATCACCAAAAAGAATAAAACAAAAGAACAAGTCAAAGTATTTATTCGCAAACCAACTCGCGCACTTTTTGATGAAGCTGAACTTTTTTATGGAGTTCGTTTGTCTGAAGGTATCAAAGCAGGTTTATTAACTCGCGCTCTTCTTGCTAAAAGATTCACAAATGATGGTGGAGTTTTAAGTGAAGAAGAAAAAAATGTATACGCCACTCTATATGTTGGTCTTTTTGAAAAACAAAATGAATTTCAAAAGCTAAGTATAAAAGATGAGTCTGAGAGAACAGAAGCAGAAAAAGAAAAATACAAGCAAGTGATAGTTGATCTTACAACTCTTAGAACTCAAATCCAAGATTTTGAAACGGCTCAAGCAAGTCTTTTCGATCAAACTGCAGAGAATCGTGCAAGAAATAAAACTATTCTTTGGTGGGTTTTGCAATTAGCTTATATAGTTAATGAAAAAAATGAAGAGACTCCGTTCTTTGGTCATGGAGAATTTGAAAGCAAATTAAGAGTCTATGATAATATAGAAGAGACTGGTTCTGAATTTGAAGGCTTAGTTTGTCGTAAATTAGCTTATTTCGTAAGCTTCTGGTATGTTGGTCGCGCAGCTTCTCAAGAAGACTTTGAAAGACTCGCAGCTTTCTCTTCTGAAGGATCTGCTGTAGAACAAGTAACTGCACAAGAAGAAGCTAAAGAAGAAGTTAAAAAATCAGATTCATAATGAATGATTCAAAGCAACTTAAAGACTTTATTTTCTGAAATCATAAAGGGATATTCTAAAAAGAATGTCGATGGTTTTGGTAATTTATTCTTTAAGCACATCAATAATCAAGATTCTGCTGATATAGATATATATAACGATCAGTTTCTTCAAAAAGCAAAAAAGATGGGCTTGCCAACCGAGCAAGAGCAAGAAGACTATTTGATAAAAGAAGAGCTCTGGGAAAAATCAAAAGATAAAAGAATCAAAGAGTTAGAGAATTTTTTAATAAATTTAAAAACAACAAAAAGCAAGTTATTTCTTAAAGCACAAATAGATCAAGTTAATAGTGAAATTGAAAAGAATGAGATAGAATTAAATAAGTTAAAATTTGAAAAGAAAGATCTAATAGGATTCACAGCAGAAGACTATACCTTTAAGAAGATTAATGAATATTACATGTATGTGTCTTTATTTAAAGACGAAGCTTGCAAAGAGAGATTTTTCAAAGAGGCAGATTATGAAGATCTAGATAATAAGCAAATTATGGTTTTAATTCATAATTATAATGAGATTACTAATAAATTTAACTCCACTAATCTTAAAAAAATTAGTCTTGCATCATACTTCTCTAATATATTTTATTTATCTAAAGATGATCCTTATATATTCTATGGTAAACCTCTTGTGGAATTAAGCTTTTATCAAATTGAGCTATTTAGTTATGCTAGATATTTCAAAGGTATATTAACCAACTCTAAGACAAGACCACCAGAGTATATAATGAGTGATCCAGATCAACTTATTGAATGGTATGAAGGTTCTAAAAATGTTGAAGAGGTCATTAATAGGAATAGTAAAGTATCTCAAAAGGATAATGTGGCTACATCTGTGGTTGGTGCTACCTCTGAAGATATGAAGAGATTGGGCCTTAAAAATAACAATGAAGGGGTAGGAATTGATCTTAACAAGGAAGCAGCTAAAAAGGGTGGCAAACTAGATATGCAAGATCTTATTAAATTGCATGGATTATAAGAGAAAATATATTATATATACTAGCTGAATATTTTTCCAATAAATGTGTAATTTATGATAGGAAAAAGGCATTATGGCTGGAAATATAGGAGATCTACAAGTAAATTTATCAGCAAATACGTCCCAAATGGAAAGGGATGTATCTGCTGCTTTAAAGAGATTAGAGACTAAGGGCTTTAATTTTGGCGCAGGAATTAATTCAAAAGCTTTTACTCAGCCCCTTGGAAGAATAACTGGGGCATCTAACGAATTTCAAAAATCATTAGACGCATCTAATGCTCGCGTAATAGCCTTCGGAGCATCAGCAGGAGCAATATATATTGTACAAAGAGCTTTTACATCACTCATCACTAGTACAATAGAAGTTCAGAAATCTCTAACAGATATTAATGTTATATTAGGAACAAGTCAGAAAACTCTTGGACAATTTGGTGATTCATTATTTGAAATAGCTAAAAATAGTGGTCAAGCATTTTCAACAGTCGCAACTGCTGCTGGAGAATTAGCTCGTCAAGGTTTGTCGGTAGAGCAAACTTTAAAACGCACAAGTGATGCTCTTATTTTAGCTCGTCTTTCTGGTTTAGATGCAGCTTCGAGTGTTGAAGCTCTCACAGCATCAATTAATTCATTTAATAGTTCAGCTTTAGATTCAACTCAAATTGTTAATAAGTTAGCTAGTGTTGATGCCGCTTTTGCAGTAAGCTCAGGAGATCTTGCAGAAGCTCTTAAACGAGTTGGTAGTTCTGCTCAAGATGTTGGAGTCACTTTTGATGAATTATTAGCTATTGTTGCTAGCGTTAATCAAACTACTGCGCGAGGTGGAGCAGTAATCGGTAACTCATTAAAGACTATTTTTACAAGAGTCCAAAGAACTGACGTATTAGATCAATTAGAGTCTCTTGGTCTTGCTGTAAGAGATCTTAATGGAAATACTGCACCTGCAATTCAAATTCTAACTGGATTAGCTGGTAAATTCGATGAGCTTGGAGCTGCTCAAAAATCTCAAGTAGCAGAATTAGTTGGTGGAGTTTTCCAGATCAATATTTTAAAAGCTGCTTTAGGAGATTTAAGCAAAGAGTATTCTGTATATGGCAATGCATTAAAAACTTCTGAAGGTGCAACTGATGAAGCTATACGAAGAAATGCAGAGCTAAATAAAACCTTAGCTGCTCTTTTAAATAAAACTGTTGCTAATTTAACAAGAGTCGGAAGTGATATTGGATCTTTAAGTTTTGCCCCAGCGATAGAAAAAGTTTTAGGTGGAATTAATACTGCATTAGAATCTTTTGATATCAAAGGAGATGGTATTGGAAGTAAAATAGGAAAAGGAATTTTTGAAGGTATAGGTAGTTTCATATCTGGTCCAGGACTTGCGCTTTTAATTGGAGTATTTATAAAGCTATTTGGTAATCTTGCCAAGTTTACAACAGATGCAGTTAGAACAGTTTTAGGTTTAAATAAAGAAGCTCAAGCACAAGCTCAAATTCAAGAACGTATTAATACTATTCTTGCACAAAATCCTCAATTAATTCAGAATATTGTTAATAAACAAGTTTCACTTTTACAAGTTGAAAAAGATATATTAACAGTCATTCAAGCTCAATCTCAAGCTCGTCAACAATCCACAGCTATTGCTGCAAGTTTAACAAGAGGCTTAATTGGCAGAGGAGTAACTTCTGAAAAAGGAGTTATCACAGCTAAAACAAAAAGCCAAGGATTTATTCCTAATTTTAATGCTAATCAAGAAATGATGGGCGCAATTTCTGGTGGATATATGCCAGGCCAAGTTCGCTCTATGAATATTCCAAATTATGGAAGAGTAACTTATAATGATGCAGAAACTGTAAAACAATTTTCTGGATTATCTCAACCTGGAATTATGCCACCAGCAGATAGCGAAGCTGGAAAAGCTTATAAACAAAAGTTTAAAGATAAATATGGCATTAATCCTTACGCTAGTAGCGGATTTGTTCCTAATTTTGCAGGAGAACGAACTAAACAAAGGTATCCTTATGTTGCTGTAAAATCAACGGATCGAAAAGCTCTATCTAAACAGTTTAAAGCTTCAGAAGAGGCGGATGCTTCTGATGGGTATACAAAAGCTACAAAAAAAGGAAACATTGTAAATAGTAAATCTATAGATAGATATGGATATATATATCCGTCTTTTAGTCAAAGTTCTCCAGGTAGAGCTGTCGGAATGTCAAGTGGAAAAAAATATGGATTTACGACTTATCCATTTCCTGGAGGTAATTTTGATATAAATGAAAATCTATACGAAACTGTTCGTCAAAATTTAATCAATACATCTTCAGATTATTTTAAACAATTAATTACTCAACCAAAAATTTTAGATACAACAAGATTTAAAACTAATATTTCTTCTAATTTAAGTAGGAGTGCTGTTGAAAGTAGTCTAGGTCAAGTTTTTGAAGCTGGAATAAAATCTTCAATTAGTTCTTTATCTTTAAGTGAAACAGCTAATTTTGATTTAAGTAAATCTGAATTATCTGATATCCAACAAAAATTTCAATTACCTTATGGTGGATTTGGGAATACTTATTTAGCAGACTTAAAAAATTCTCTTTCTGAGGGAAATTTAAATAGTATGGCAGGAAAAATTTCAACAGCTTCTGGAGAAAAATTCTCTGGACAAGATACGATAAGAGCTAAAAAAACTCAATCTCTGCTTCAAAAAGAATTCACTAAAGAAGGATATGAAAAACTTTCTGGTGCAGAAGCTGCATATGTAAGATCAGGTAAATTTAAAAATCAAGGATTTATCCCAAACTTCTCTCCAATAGATAGAGCTTTAAAAACTGAAAAGAAAATGGGTGGAAGAGGAGTTTTAGATTTTAAACCTGGACTTGGATTGTATGTTCGAGATGGCGAAACTCAACCAAACTTTGCAGCAGTAATGAGAGATCATCCAGAAGGAATAGGTAATGCAGTTCAAAATTCCAAAAAGATGCAAAGCAGTATGTCTGCAGGATTTATACCAAATTTTGCAGGCTTTGATCCAATGAGTTTATTTTATATTATGCAAAGTATGGGTGGATCTGGCGGAGCTGCAGGAGCAGAGTCAGAACTAGAAAGAGGTAAATTAGATACAATTTTAAGAGATAGAAGAGCCGCACAAGATTTGCTTAAAGCAGAAGAAGCAAAAGAAATTAAAGATCAAACAAAGATTAATTATCTTAAAAATGAACAACGACAATTATTATCTGAAGAAAATAAACAAAAAAGATTAATGAATAGTCAAATGGGAGTATTTGCAAGAGACCAAGGAGGAAAAATATCTGGTGGTTTTGGAGGAGCATTAGGAAGATTTGGATCAAGATATGGAGCAGGACTTGCATTAGGTGCACCATTATTAGCAGATACAGCTGCTCAATTTATTGGAAATGAAAATACTGCTGGAGGAAGAGCTACTAAAGCTGGAGTATCTGGACTTGGTACAGCAGCTTCTTATGCTGGATTAGGATTTTCTGTTGGTGGACCAATCGGAGCAGCTATTGGAGGTGGTGCTGGTTTAGCAATGGGAATTTATGATGTATTTCAAAAATTAAATGATATCATGCCAGATGTTGCAAGAAGATTAGAAGTTGCAACAGAAAAATTTAATAATGTTTCAGCTGCAAGTCAGACTATGTCTGTTTCATTGGAAACTTTAAGTTCAATAGAGGGCAGAGCAGATCTAAGCGCTCAAACAAGAGTTCAATTAAGAGTCAAAGCAGAAGAAGATTTTGCTAAAAGTATAGCTCAACTAGATCAAGTATTACCAGGAGCGGGCAAACAGATCACAGATCTTTATACAAAAATCGGAGACACGGCAGAGTTAAGACAGAAAATCATACAATTACAAACAGAAGCTCAAAAAGAATCTAAAGGTCTTGCTGCATCTGCGAATTTATATACTAATAATCAAAAATTGAACGATACTGCTGGACCAACGTTTTTGCAAAAATTAATTGGAGCTGCATCTAATGCTCAAGCAGTAGAAGCTGGTATACCAGGACAGGTTGGTGCATATGATGAAGCTGCTATGAGAGCAGAAAATATCAAAGGATTAAAGGGTGGTAAAAAACTCCAATATGACGATCAAATACGAGCTGGAGCAAATCAATTAGATCAACTCTTTGCTAATTTTGGTAAAAATGGACCTCTAAGTTCTGAAGAAATAAGTAAACTCCAAGCTGAATTGAAAGATGCAAAAGGACTAGACGGAATTAAAAAAGTGGTAGAAGCATATACTGCAAATGGAACATATGCGACAATCGTTGCAGAAAATTTAAATGATTTAACTAAATCTGGATTCGCAGATCCTATCATCCAAGCTTTCCGTGATGCTAAAATGCAAGCTGAAACAATTCAAAAAGAGATAGCTAACGAGAATCAAAAACTTATCGGAGGACAAAGAAAGATTACAGATATTGAAGCTTATGGTAGAGCTTTTGGAGGCCAAACTCCAATTAGTGCTCAAGCTTTAGGTGGAATAGATTATAGTTCTCTTGGAGAACAGGCCAATATATCAAGAGGTCAAGCTTTTGGAGAAAGTGCTAAAAGTCAATTCTCACAATTAATGCAAGAAGTTGGATATAGCTCAGAAAATGTTCAAAAATTTAGTCAATACAATGAAGAAGCCGCAAATATACAAAAAGATCTAATCAACAAAACAATAACATTATCACAAGCCACAGAAAGATTAAAACTTATATTTGATAAGGTTTCATTTGAACAAAATGCGAAAAATATGTTCTCTGGAGAGAGAGCATCTGCTCGTCAAGGGATCCTAGAAGGACAATTAAAACAAGGAAAGTTAGCGGAAGGATTTGATCCTCTTACATCTTTCTTTGATAAGTTTGGTGATAACGCTGCAACAACAGCAGATAAAATAAATAAATCTTTTGGTAATCTAGCTGAAAATATGCAAACTGGTTTTGAAGATGCATTTGGAGCATTTCTTGATGGAACAAAAACCGCAGATGATGCTATGAGAAGCATGTTGTTGAGTATATCTCAACAAATTATTAAAGAACAATTTAGTATTGGAATGAGAAGTATTATTGGTGGAGTTACTGGTGGAGGAGGATATGGCTCTAGCAGTGGACAAAATGGTGGTGGAATTCTTGGATCTATTTTAGGATTATTTGGAGGTGGCAAAGCTCAAGGTGGAATAATCCGCAAATATAGTGCTGGTGGTCATGTAGAAGGTGGAAGTGGAGTTAGAGATGATGTTCCTGCAATGCTCACAGATGGAGAATATGTTTTAAGAAAAAGTGCTGTTAATAAATATGGTAAGGGTACGTTAGATATGTTGAATAGTGGAGGAATGGTTAAAGGATACGCTAGTGGAGGATCAATTAATTCTTCTCTTTCAAATTCTTATGACTTTTTTGGATCTAAAGGAGAGAAATTAACTGAGAATTATACTCCAGAAGCTTTTAAAACCACAGTCAATGCTCCAAGTGAATTAGCTAATATTCCAGCTCTTACTGGCAAATTTAATATATCAGATATGTTAAGTAGCAGAGCTCTTATGGATGAAGGTAATCCAATGAACGCTCTGAGAAATCAAAGATTTCTTGAAATGCAAGGATACCAAGAGCAAGTATCTAATTTCAAAACAGGATACAATGAACAATATTATCAAGTAGAACAACAAAGAAAAGAAGCTCAAAGAGCCGCTGATGAAGAAAATAGCAGAAGAATGTCTGCTTACAATAGTCAAAGAAGTCAAATGCTTATTGGTGGATTGATGAGCGCAGGAATGTCACTTTTTGGTGGACTTTCTGGTGGTGGATTTTTAGGAGGTGGTCTCCAATCATTTATGGGTGGTGGAGGTGGTGGAGGTGGTGGAGGCGGAATCGGGGGTTCACTCCTTTCAGGTCTTGGAAACATATTTTCGCAAGGTCAACAAGCGGCTTCTTATGGCAAAGGTATGTCTACATCAATGGGTACTCAATCTGCTTACCAATTAGAACAAATTAAAAAAAGCATATCTGATTCAATTGAGGGAAATCAATTCTCTGGTTATGGCGATCCATTCTCTAAAAGACAATCTCAATTATTCCCTCAATTTGGTGGACAATCTGGATTTACAGGCGCAGGATTTGGCGGAATGAATTTTGGTCAACCAACTTCTAGTATTGGAGGATTTCAATATGGAGTAGGTTTAGGTTCTCCAGCAGGATTTCAAACTCAAACTCAAACAAAACAAGATTATCTAATGAATTTTGCTTCTCCAACTGCTCCTATTGCTCCTGGTCGAGGAAATCTTGTTTATGATTTCTTAAATCAAAATTCCAATCCATTTGGATATCAAAATGGATATGCAAAAGGCGGAAGAGTAAAAAGAATTCAAAATTTTGAGGAAGGTGGATATGTACAAGTAGAGTTTGATAAATCGTCTGGTAAAGGAAAAATGATTCAAGGTTCAGCTAATTTTTATAATGCTCAAGGAAAACTAATAAAATCTATTCCAGTAAATAGTGGAGGAGGTTCTGCTTTTCCAACTCCGCAAGGAGAATTTAATTTAGATAATTTTAGATCAAGAAGCAAAAATGCTCTAGGTGGAGGAATGTATAGTGGGGGTGTTGGATATAGTATGGATGTGAAAAATAAAGATAATTATGATAAATCAGCTTTATCAAAAATAGAAGAGAAATATCTTCCGATTGGTACTAGTAGAAGTGAGTGGAAGAATTTAGTAAAAAACAACGATTTCATGTGGGATCCTTATGCTAATAGATTCCGAGGAGAAATAAGACTTCATCCAGATGATCCAAATTATGGGGGTGGGATAGGAACAGCAGGATGTGTAGGTACGTTTTGTCCAGAAGATCAAGCAGAACTATCTAAAATGTTAAAGACAGGAGATTATTCAAGTATTCGTGTCCGATATGGTCAAAATCTTTTAAATAAACTTTCAGAAAATGGTTTGATTGCTCAATCAGAACCTGGAGGTCTTAGACCATTCTCTGAAAAGACAATGCTTGCTGAAAACGTACGACCAAAGGTCAATCCAATTATAGCTGGACTTAATCTTCCGTCTAGAAATACTAATGATCTTGTTAAAAAACCTTTAGATGAAAAATTTTACGCAGCATATGATCAATATATGAAGGATATGCCTTTACCAAAAGCAAATTTAGCAGGTACAAATACCACTGGACCTTTCGCGACAAAAAGTCCGATTATGTATAGTTCAGATGTCCCAGATTTTACTGCTAAATCTGCAAGTTTTGATCCTAGCACGTTTAATCCTAGTCCATTTAATATGCCTCAAGGCGCTGCTACAAATAAAACCTCTTCTGGTGGAATGAAAATGCCAGCAATTGGTGGTGGAGCAGGTGGAATTGGTGGGGCATTAATGGCTAGTTTAGGTGGAATGAAAAATCTAGCTGGTAAGGGTTATGATGCATTATATGATTTGGGTGGAAATTTATATGATAAAAGCATATTTAATCCTGATGCTGGTTATCAAACAAAAATGAGTTTCCCTATGGGAGAAGGTCCAAAAACAAAAGCAGCAAACACAATCCCAGAAAATCTACTTCCTCAAGATTTACTTAATCCAAACAAACAATCTGCAGAGCAAATATTACCATTCTTCCAAAATTTAGCAGATATGGCTTCTGAAAATAAACAAAGCCTTTATCAAAGTGTTGGTAGTCTTTATGATATGAAAAATAAAGGTGATTATGGTAGATTAAGCTCTAAATTCTCTTCATTTTACGGTAATGATTCAAAGAATAGATACTCTTCATTTGGAGAAAAAGGTTTCAATAATTATCTAAAATATATTGGCGCAGATCCATATTCGTCAATGTCTTCTTTAAACTCATTTAAATTTCCAATGACACCTAATACATATAGCCCATTTGCATTTGGTAGTCAGAATTTTGGTGGATTTGGTGGATCAGGATATCAATCTGGATTTAGTTCCACAGGAAATGCATTTAGTAATTATTTCTCAACAGGAAGCAGACTAGGCATTACTCCAAGCTGGGCTAGCAGAGCAGCTGGAGGAATGATATATGGCGGAACTTCCACTAAAGATGATGTGCCAGCTATGCTTATGGGTGGAGAATATGTTATCAGAAAAGATGTAGTAGACCGAATGGGCGAACCATTTTTCAATAGTCTAAATCGAGGCAAACCTCAAGGCTTTGCAGAAGGTGGACCAGTTGGAACAGGTTTACCTTCAGTCGTAGGTGGAGGAAGCAATCAACAAGATAATTCCAGAGGTCAATTTGTAGATTCTATCACAAAGTTAGTTAAATCATTAGAACAATTAAATAAAGGAATCGAAGAGCAGAATAAAGATTCCAAAATGAAAACAAATGGAGAATCAGAATCTTCTGACTCATCTTCTTCTGGAGTAACAAATAATATTAGCATCAATGTTAATGTTGATCAAAATGGCAAAACAACTGACTCTAAAAAAGAAGAAGATCAAAGCGGCGGAGGATCCAAAGAAGAAACAGATCAAGAGAAGTTCAAGAAGACTATGGAGAAATCAAGAATATTAGCCGAACTATTAAGACAGCAAGTACTAAAAACTATAGTAGAAGAACAACGACCAGGAGGAGTATTGTACGGAGGATCAAAGGGTCGAGATATGGGTCGTTAAATATTTTGATCATTAACAAACGAGAATGTTTGAGATAGTGTGTCTCCGCTTTTATCAATTAATAGAATCTTCACTGCAAAAGTGTTACCATTGTTAATCCAAGATTCATAATCTTTTTTAATTTTATTAAATAATTGAGTGCCTCGTTTAGAAAACGAAAAATTTGGAACATCTAAATATATCGAATAGCCTTTAACAATTTCATCAAATACATAGCTATCAATTAAATCTGAACTACTCCATGATATATTGTTTATATCA
>Ga0164294_10003461_pt1 | contig 14024 bp, 6 predicted proteins | sample GEODES005metaG_FD_111479 | JGI IMG/M metagenome (GOLD analysis project Ga0164294, IMG submission 111479) | Oligotrophic lake water microbial communities from Sparkling Lake, Wisconsin, USA - GEODES005 metaG | ecosystem: Environmental > Aquatic > Freshwater > Lake | place: USA: Sparkling Lake...
CTACTTATCATTTTTTACAAATGATAGAAAATATGATTATTCAATCGTAATCGTATTACTGATCCAACTCAATGTATCTTCATCCCAAGTATAATAGGTTCCTTCGACTGGTTCTGGCATCGCTACTGGAGATTCCCATAAGCATGTATCTTCATTCAATATCCAGCTTGGGTAAGGCTGAGGTGCATAGAATGCATCACGCTCACTATCGTATATGTAACCAAGTCCTGCGTAATTTTTACGCATTGGGGTCCCACCTAGACGATGCTCTCCACCGTATGTGTTATAGCTTGTTTGTACCCAAGATGCTGGGTCTCCCCACAAACCAGTATTTAGAACATCTTGTTCTATAACAATCACAGATGTGACTATTCCGTTTTCTACTTTTGCAAAATGACTCATATTATGTCTCCTTTTAAATATTTATTTTTAATTAATCTATGTTAATTAAAAAGTTACAGACCCTGAACTAGTCCAAATATATGTTCTGTATCCGTTTGCTACATCTATATAAGGGCTTCCTGTTGTAGATGCGGCTGCTGGATAACTATCTAGATAACGAATGATAACTACACCTTTACCGCCTGCTCCGCCATTTCCCGAAGGGCTAACACCACCACCTCCGCCACCTCCGCCACCTGTATTTGGAGTTCCTGCAACCCCGACAAGTCCTTGATTACCTGCATTTCCACCTCCTCCGGAGCCGCCTGCACCTCCTGTGGTTTCTGCACCGCCCCCACCGCCACCAGCAAAATATACACTAGTACTAACCACTTGTCCTACGATGGCCGCAGTAGCTTGTGTTGTAGTGATTAATGTAGTGATTGATCCAATACCGCCAGCACCGGTACCGGTATTTTTCCCAGTAGCACCAGCAGCGCCTGCACCTCCACCTCCGCCACCACCAAACACACCTGAACTAACATTATTCCCACCGGCATTTCCTTGACCAGCTGTTCCGGCTCCCCCGGCTAAATTTACACCAATTGGATTTCCAGCAGACCCGCCACCGGATCCGCCAGTAAGACCGGCAAACGGAGACCCACCGTTATCTTTACAAGAACCGCCACCACCGCCTCCTATCGCAGTAAATGAACTAAATACTGAATTATTACCGCTTGATCCTGTCGCATTAGTTGATACAGCCCCTGGTCCACCGGCACCTACAGTTACTGTGTAGGGTGTTCCTTCAGAAACAATAATTGAATCAGTGAGAAATCCACCAGCACCGCCGCCGCCCGCAAGCGAGTAACCGCCACCGCCGCCGCCAGCAACTACTAGATAGTCTGCTGACAGTGGTGCGATAATTATCAACGATACACCTGATCCAATAGTCACTCCGGAAGTTATTAACATTTATATATCCTTAAAAAGTTACAGACCCAGAACTAGTCCAAACATATATTCTATATCCACCTGCAACTGTGATAGTTGGACTGCCGGTCGTTGCTGTTGCTGCTGCATATGTATCTAGATAACGAATGATGACGATGCCGGAACCACCAGCTCCGGCAGGGGCACTGTTTACGCCACCTGCACCACCGCCTCCGGTATTTACAGTAGCATTGATACCATTCGTACCAGGACTATATATACCACTACCACCGCCACCTGCGCCACCTGCAGAATAGACTGTACCACCACCACCGGCATAATAAGTAGAGATTCCGCTGATATTATAATCTTTGCCAATGCCGCCGGGCGCTGAATAAGTACCACCAGCACCTCCTGCACCACCACCACTGCCCATAAAATAGGTAGCTGCATTTCCACCTTCATTACCAAAACCACCCCATTCGCTAGTGGGTTGTAGTCCTGCGCCAGGAAGACCAAAATTTCCACTTCCATAGTCGGTTCCAGCACCGCCTCCCGAACCGCCACTAGCTGCTGTGGCGGTATAAGCTGCTCCCATGCCGCCACCTAGTGCAGTGAGATTTAAGGAACTGCTGGCTATTGTGGTATTTTCCCCACTTGACGTATATGCTGCTCCACCTGCTCCAATGGTTATAGTTAATTCTGTTCCAGCCGGTACTACATAATTTGGATTATAAATTAATCCGCCAGCGCCGCCACCTCCTCCGCTATTACCAGCAACTCCGGCGCCACCGCCGGCAACTACTAGATATTCTATTGTTGGTGATATTGGGTCACTTGTAAAAGTTATTGTTCCGCTGCTAGTGAACGTGAATACTCTATACCCATTTATCACATTATTTGATACAGTACCGGTAACAATAATGTTTCCATAGTAAACTGAGTCTGGAACTCGTATGATTACAATACCCGAACCGCCGTTACCTCCGGTTTTGCCACTATCACCAAAACTTAATCCTCCACCACCTCCACCTGTAAAAGGTAAACATGCTGGTACATTAGCATTATATACTGCATTACCTCCTCCACCAAGACCACCGGTTCCTTGTGTGTTTACTAGTCCAGTGCCGCCACCACCGCCGCCTGCAAAATATACAGAACCCCCACTTACTTGACCTACACTTAAACTAGTAGCTAATGCAGTAGTAATAAATGTAGTGATTGCGCCAATACCACCGTTGCCACCCACAGATGCGGCGGCGTTTGCACCCACAGCACTTGCACCACCACCACCTCCGGCAGCACCAGACGAATCATTTGAGAAATTTCTTCCACCAGCATAACCTTGAGGTGGAATTGTTGATGGTACATTACCAGCACCTCCAAATTGATTTTGAGAACCGCCACCTGAACCTGCTCCTCCGCCAGACCCGCCCGGTGCCCCATTTGAACGTCCACTTGTCGGGGTATAGTATCCTCCGGCGCCGCCTCCAAATGCAGTAACCAAATTCGTTATGGATGATGAGTTCCCGTCGGTGGCTGCTGTTGCTGTGGCAGGTGAACCAGATCCCGATGTAGTACCACCAATTCCACCTGCACCTATTGTAATAGTATAAATTGTAACAGGTGAAATTGAAATATTTGTTCTTTCAATGTAGCCGCCAGCGCCACCCCCACCTCCACCTGAATTTGGCCGAGAACCACCTCCTGTACCTACGCCCCCACCACCACCACCACCTACTACTAAGTAATCAATAGATGGAATAGACGGGAATGCAAAATTAGCACCCCCATTTGCGACAGATAAATTACCTATGATCATATTTACTTTAGAAAGTTATTGAACCTGAACTGTTCCAAACATATATCCTATACCCACCGCTAGTGATAGGATATCCTGCTGCTACTCCTATAGTACTAGTTGCTGCTGGATAACTATCTGGATAACGAACAATGACAACACCAGACCCACCAGCTTGTCCTGACGTTGGTCCGTTTCCACCGCCGCCTCCACCGCCACCGGTGTTAGCACCTCCTGCTGTTCCATTAGTATCTTTATCTGCACCGTTGCCTCCGCCACCCGATGCAGGAGTTGTTCCGCCACCATAACCACCACGAGTGGTACCGCCAGCATGTCCGCCACCTCCACCGCCACCTGCATATAAAACACTTGATCCAGAGATAGCACTAGACACAGCTATACCGCCGTTGCCGGCTGGACCAGATCCAGCAGTAGATGCATTTCCACCAATGCCTCCGCCACCGCCTCCACCTCCACCTTGTTGATGTGCCCCGCTGACTTGTGTGCCGTAACCGCCATCGTATCCTTGTTGTGGAGGACCTGCTACCCCGGTTCCACCTGCGCTTCCTAACACACCGCTGGTTGGACCAGAACCACCGCCGCCTCCAGAACCACCGTTACCACCTACGTTTGTGCCTATGCCACCTACTGCGCCGCGGCCGCCTGCTGATGCTGTAACAGAACTAAACACACTAGCGTTACCGGGGTTACCATATGCAGAATAACTAACACCCGCACCACCACCACCAATTGTAACTGTATATGGTGTGCCCAATGCTATAGAAAAACTACTACTAGATAATACTCCTCCCGCGCCACCACCGCCTCCACCTGGTCCGCCGCCACCACCGCCTCCGCCGGCGACTACTAGATATTCAACAGAACTTAAGTCCGGCTTAGATATAGTAAATCCGCCAGTAAGGGTCATGCCGGATAAAATCATTTTAACTACTCCAAGGTAACGGTAACACTACAGTAGGTGGATTAATTTGTAATTCTAACTGAATATCAATTTCTGTTTGTACGCTTGTTTGATCTACTCCAGAACTCCATATCCAACCTAATACTTGTTCTTCAGTTAACTCATCATACGGAGTAAAAACTGAACCATCCGTAAATGTAACTCTTGTCAGTCCCGGAAAAGGAAAAGAATAAGTACCATCTGTTCCAACACAAACCCATGCTACTTCTATAACTACATCCGTGTAACCGTCTAACTGCTTTTGAGCAGCCATATTTTGAATTGTCCATGTATATGATATTGACATTTTGTTTTCCTTTTATAAAAATATTTATACTGTTTTGATTACGACAAAGTTAATAATCGGTGCTTCAGCAACAGCAATTGCCACTGAATTATAAATTTGTATAGCAAACGATCCTGCTGCTACGTTAGCAACGTTAAGTATATAGCTACCAGCAATACCAGTTCGTTGATTCAATATAATTACATCAGTTGCTGCCACTGTAGTATTAGTGACAGTAAACACATTAGTTGTATTTGCTGTAGTAGTTGAATTGAATAATGTTATAGCACCAGTAACGTTACTGATAGTTACACCAGTATTACGACTGGTTGCTTGAGTAGCACTACCAATAGTGCTACTATATCCTAATCCACTTGCGCCGTTTACACGTAACCCTGTTCCAGTAATAACTACTACATTTGCATTACCTGCTGAACTGAAGTTTATATTTCCATTAGCTGCTGGAATACTTACATTACTATTTCCGTTTGAATACGTACCAATGATGTTACCACCAAAGAAGCTGTTACCTGCTGCAACATATAGTGCATATGGGTTAGTTATTGTCATATTCGTACCAGCAGTTGGCTGTGCTTGAATATAGAAAGTAGCCGCATTGGTTGCTGTTACTGTAGTATTTGCTGCTGCATAAGTTGGGGTAGCAATCGCATGTGCTGCTGCAACTGACAATGTACCGGATGCCGCTGCTGAATTGTCCGTATAAGTTGAAGATATACTTCTAATACCCATAACACCGGTGACTGTACTCACGTTAGCATTGCCAGTAACACTACCGTTTGCTGTATAACTATTAGAAGTTATAGCATTTGCACCAGATATGTTGCCACCTGTACCAGAACCAATAGTTACGTTTGTTCCTTGAACTGTAAGATTACCGGTGATGTTCGCAGTACCAGATATATTAGCACCGGTATTAGAAAATACTGCTACATTACTAGTACCACCGACAGATAGAGTAATATTGCCGGCAGCCGATGGGATACTTACGTTACTATTTCCGTTTGCATATATACCAGTTAAGTTAGCTGCAACTAAGTTACCAGTAATGTTAGCAGTACCGGATATATTAGCACCCGTGTTAGATATTACTAATACGTTAGGAGTACCAGTTACTGATATATTAACATTTCCGTTCGCTGATGGGATATTTATGTTACTATTACCATTCGCAATACCACCAATTAAGTTACCAACTGTTAAGTTAGCAGAAATAGTAACGTTACCGTTAAAGTATGAGTTAGCTGGGGTTGATGCGCCACCAACCCACAATGCATATCCATTCGTTATTGTTACATTACTACCGGCTGTTGGGGCACCTAATATTGCCATTGTTGCTGCATTACCATACGTTACAAGCAAGTTAGCTGCTGCTAGAGTCGGTATACCAAATCCATGTGCACCGGCTAAGGTAATAGAAGTTGAAGCTAAACTAATAGTATCTGTATATGTGGCTTGTGTTGCTCTTACACCAACGTTATTAGCGACTGGCATAGTGGTACTAAAATTCATATTACCATACGCAACGCCGTTAGCAGTAATAGTATTAGCAATGAATGAGGTGTTTGCAGCTTGTACAACTACACCAGTATTAGCTATTACCATAACATTTGCTACACCACCAATATCAGTAAGTATATTACCATTTGCAGTTGGAATAGAAAAATCAGTATTACCGTTCGCAAAAATTCCAATTAAATTACCAGCTGTTATATTACCTGGGACACTTACACCAGTGCCAGTAACTACTAATATATTTGCATTACCTGCTGCTGATATATTAACGTTGCCGTTAGCTACTGGAATGTTTACGTTACTAGTACCATTACTAATCAATGCACCACTTGTAGCAATACCAGTTAGTAGTGAGCCGTTACCTGCAAAGAATGGTGCAGTAACAGTGCCAGAAAAACCACCAGTGCCGCTGACGTTTGCACCTGTATTAGAAACAACTACTACGTTAGAGGTACCTATAGCACTCATAGTAATGTTACCATTTGCAATGACTGTTACATTACTATTACCATTAACTATAGAAGTTCCTCCACTAACAGTAATACCTGTTAACTGACTACCATTACCTATGAAGAATGCACCACTTACATTGCCAGTGGTATTGATGTTACCACTACCCGTATTCAATGTGCCGGCTACGTTCACGCCAGTTGATGTTACAACTACAACGTTTGGTACACTTGTTACTGAGATAGTGACATTTGAATTTGCTACTACGTTGACATTACTGTTTCCATTAGCTATACTTGATGTTGTTGGAATAATACCAGTCAATAAACTACCATTGCCTATGAAGAATGCTCCACTTACGTTACCCGTAGTATTAATATTCCCACTACCAGTGTTCAATGTGCCATTGATATTAGCGCCAGTTCCAGTTACTACTAATATGTTAGCATTACCTGCTGATGATATATTAACGTTTCCGTTTGCTGCTGGTATGTTTACATTACTGTTACCATTTGCGTGAGACCCCAATAGGTTAGCTGCACTTAAATTACCAGTGACACTTACATTACCACTGAAGTTTCCAGTACCTGCTACGTTCACGCCAGTACCAGTGACTACCAATATGTTAGCATTACCTGCTGCTGATATAGTAACATTACCATTTGCTGCTGGTATATTTACATTACTGTTACCGTTACTGAATGTAGTAAAAGTAAGACCAGTTAAAAATGCACCGTTACCTGTGAAGAAGTTAGCACTTAAGTTACCGTTAGCATCTCTCTGAGCAATTGTATTTGCTGTGTTTGCAGATGCAGGTGTATTACCTTGCAATGCGTTAGCATTTAAGTTTGCTACAACTGTGGTCGAAGTAACTATTAATGGAGCAGTACCTGTTGCGACAGTAGATATAATCTGTCCTGCTGTACCTAAATTACCTACGTTTGCATTACCGGCAATGTTAGCTGCACCGGTGATGTTAGCTGTACCAGTGATGTTAGCACCAGTACCAGTGATTACCAATACGTTAGCATTACCTACTGCTGATATATTAACGTTTCCGTTTGCTGCTGGTATATTTACATTACTGTTGCCGCTAACTATTGAAGTTCCAGCAGTTATAGTGATACCGGTCAACTGACTACCATTACCAATAAAAGTATTAGCAGAGATTACATTAGCACCGGTAATATTACCGCCGACACCGCCGCCCACTGTTAAGGCAGATGTAACTACGCCTGTGTTACTTACTACCATTACATTTGAAACACCAGTAGCACTCATGGTGATATTGCCGTTTGCAGTAGCTATATTTACATTACTGTTTCCATTACTGATACTTGAGCCACCGCCGCCTCCCCCTGATTGTGCTACCCAACTTAAGTTACCGGCACCGTCTGTACTTAGTACATATGTGCTAGAACCACCTGTAATTTTTACATTACTCACAGAACCTAAATTTGAGGTATTTGTTACTTGAAGATTTCCGGTTACTGTAAGTTGATTGGTTGTTTTGTCAAAAGTTAAGTTAGCACTACCATTAGCTACACCTGCATCATTGAATATGATTTGTGTATTGCTGCCTGCTACTGGACCAGTAGCACCGGTTGCTCCGTTATCACCTGTTGCGCCAGTTGCTCCCGTACTACCTAAACCAGTAGCACCTTGGGCGCCAGTAGCACCTGTACTACCTAAGCCAGTAGCACCAGTTGCACCGTCATTACCTGCTGCACCTGTTGCGCCAGTTGCTCCCGTACTACCTAAACCAGTAGCACCAGTTGCACCGTCATTACCTGCTGCACCTGTTGCACCAGTAGCACCTGTACTACCTAAACCAGTAGCACCTTGCGCGCCAGTTGCACCTGTACTACCTAAGCCAGTAGCACCTGTTGCACCGTCATTACCTGCTGTACCTGTTGCGCCAGTAGCACCTGTACTACCTAAACCAGTAGCACCTGTTGCACCGTCATTACCTGCTGCACCTGTTGCACCTGTACTACCTAAACCAGTAGCACCTGTTGCACCGTCATTACCTGCTGTACCTGTTGCACCAGTAGCACCTGTACTACCTAAACCAGTAGCACCTTGCGCGCCAGTTGCACCTGTACTACCTAAACCAGTAGCACCTGTTGCACCGTCATTACCTGCTGCACCTGTTGCACCTGTACTACCTAAACCAGTAGCACCAGTAGCACCGTCATTACCTGCTGCACCTGTTGCACCTGTACTACCTAAACCAGTAGCACCTTGGGCGCCAGTAGCACCTGTACTACCTAAACCAGTAGCACCTTGGGCGCCAGTAGCACCTGTACTACCTAAACCAGTAGCACCTTGCGCGCCAGTAGCACCTATACCTGTTGCACCAGTAGCACCTATACCTGTTGCACCGGTAGCGCCGCTGCTGCTTGGAAGTCCAGTCAATTGACTGCCATTGCCTAAGAAGTATGATGCTGTTACATTAGCACTGAAGTTTCCAGTATTTGCGCTTATGACATTTGCACCAGTTAAATTACCACCAGTAGCTGAACCTATAGTCAAATTACCGGAGATATTTGCAGTGCCGGTTATATTAGCACCGGTACCAGTAATAACTACTATATTAGCATTACCTGCTGCACTCATAGTAATGTTGCCATTAGCTAGTGGGATATTTACATTACTATTGCCATTTGACAGTGATCCGGCACTACCTACTCCAGTTAACTGACTTCCGTTACCAATAAAATAGTTAGCACTTAAATTGCCACTTACATCTCTTACTGCAATTGTATTTGCCGTATTTGCAGTTGTTGAAGTGTAACCATCTAATAAATCAGCATTCAAGTTTGCTACTACGGTGGTTGAACTAACAACAAAAGGAGCAGTACCTGTTGATACATTAGATGTAAACACATTTGCAAAGATTACATTTGCACCAGTTAAATTACCACCTGTAGCTGACCCTATTGTTAAATTACCTGATATATTCGCAGTACCGGTTATATTAGCACCAGTACCAGTTATAACTACTATATTAGCATTACCTGCTGCACTCATAGTAATATTTCCATTAGCTAGTGGGATATTTACATTACTATTGCCATTAGATAGTGAACCGGCACTACCTACCCCTGTCAATTGACTTCCGTTACCTATAAAATAGTTAGCACTTAAATTGCCACTTACATCTCTTACTGCAATTGTATTTGCTGTGTTAGCTGATGCGGTAGTATAACCATCTAATAAATCAGCATTTAAGTTTGCTACTACTGTGTTTGAACTGACAATAAAAGGAGCAGTACCTGTTGCTACATTTGAGGTAAACACGTTTGCAAATATTACATTTGCACCAGTTAAATTACCACCAGTAGCTGAACCTATAGTCAAATTACCGGAGATATTTGCAGTGCCGGTTATATTAGCACCTGTGCCAGTGATTGTCAATGTAGTATTACCTACAGCGGCTACGGTCACGTTGCCATTGGCTGTTGCAATATAGACATTACTATTCCCGTTTGCCAATGATCCAACAAAATTACTTGCAGTTATATTACCAACTACTGCTAATACATTAGTTGTTTTGTTGAATGTTAGATTAGCACTGCCATTAGCTGTACCAGCATCGTTGAATATAATTTGAGTATTAGATCCAGCTACTGGTCCAGTAGCACCAGTACTACCTATTGTTCCTGTTGCACCTGTTGCTCCAGTACTACCTAAACCAGTAGCACCCTGAGCACCTGTTGCACCCGTACTACCTAAACCAGTAGCACCTGTCAATCCAGTACTACCAGTTAAGCCGGTACTACCTGTTGCTCCGTATATACCACTTGCACCAGTATTACCTGTTGCACCTGTGATACCTGTTGCTCCTGTTGCTCCGCTACTACTTGGAAGTCCGGTCAATTGACTGCCATTGCCTAAGAAGTATGATGCTGTTACGTTAGCAGTAAAATTACCTGTGTTTGCACTTATAACATTAGCCCCACTGATGTTTCCACCTGTGCCTGCACCCGTTATGATGTTACCAGTGATGTTCGCTGTACCTGCAACATTCATACCAGTACCAGTAACTATTACAACATTAGCGTTGCCTACAGCACTTAAGTTGATGTTACCATTTGCTGACGGGATGCTTACATTGCTATTGCCATTAAATATAGTATTACTACTTGTAGATATACCGGTCAATTGACTACCATTTCCCAAGAAGTATCCGGCAGTTACATTACCTGTCCCAGTGATTATACCACTACCAAATCCTAGATTACCTACATTAGCATTACCTACAACATTCAAAGTAGTAGCAAAGTTACCAGAATTAGCACTTAAAACATTAGCTCCGGTGATATTGCCGCCAGTGCCTGCACCAGTTATTATGTTACCAGTGATTGTTAATACGCTAGATGTCTTATCAAATGTTAAGTTAGCACTACCATTAGCAACACCTGCATCATTGAATATGATTTGTGTATTAGATCCTGCAATCGGACCTGTAGCGCCAGTTGCTCCGTTATTACCCGCTGCACCTGTTGCACCTGTACTACCTAAACCAGTAGCACCTTGGGCACCTGTTGCACCCGTACTACCTAAACCAGTAGCACCAGTTGCTCCGTCTGTTCCAGCAGTTCCCGTTGCACCTTGGGCGCCAGTTGCTCCCGTACTACCTAAACCAGTAGCACCAGTTGCTCCGTCATTACCTGCTGTACCAGTTGCACCTGTAGCACCAGTACTACCTAATCCAGTTGCACCTGTAGCACCAGTACTACCTAATCCAGTTGCACCTGTAGCACCAGTACTACCTAATCCAGTTGCACCTGTAGCACCAGTACTACCTAATCCAGTTGCACCTGTAGCACCCGTTGCACCTGCCCCAGTTGCACCAGTTGCACCGCTACTACTTGGAAGTCCTGTTAATTGACTACCATTACCTATGAAATATGCAGCACTGATATTAGCTGTAGTATTAACATTGCCACCTGCATAGACATTACCAGCAACACCTACCCCACCTTGTACTACTAATGAACCAGTAGTCGTGCTTGTACTTGGGGTTGGTACGATATCACCTGGAATCAATCCAACCCAAGAAACTGTTCCACTACTTGTCCATATATATGTTCTATACCCACCTGCTACATTAACGATAGGTGAACCTGTAACTGCTGATGGAGCTGCATATCCGTCAGCATAACGCATGACTACAATACCTGAACCACCTTGTCCATTGAAGCCAGCAGTTCCACCTAATGGTGCACCGCCACCACCTCCGCCACCTGTATTGACACCAGCACCAGTGAGGGTAGCATTATTATAACCAGTTCCCATGGTCCCCATGCTTGGAGTATTACCGGCTTGTCCACCACCAAGTCCACCTGAACCAGTTCCACCACCGGTGCCTGCTTGACCTGCGCCGCCGCCACCTGCCCAATAGTAGCTAGTACCTGTGATAGAACTCTGCAATCCTACACCGCCGTTACCTACACCAGTACCATTTGCACCATTTGTTCCAGCGCCTCCGGCTCCGCCGCCGCCTCCGGCTACCCAAGTACCAACTGAACTACCACCGTCATATCCTTGTCTAGGTTGACTTAAATAAGTAGAGCCTGGATAGACACCTTTACCACCTGCAAGAGTCTGAGTCTGATAATCCGTACCAGCGCCGCCACCACTACCACCATTGGCGCCAGTCATGTTTTGATTATATCCACCACCACTGCCGCCGCCTATCGCAGTAAATGAACCAAATACTGAATTATTACCATTTGATCCTCTAGTGTATGGTGCAGTAGGTTGTGCGCCTCCTCCACCAACTGTGACAGTATACGGAGCCGCATTGCTTACGGTAAAATCAATACCAGTCAATAGTCCACCAGCACCACCGCCACCGATGGTACCACCACCAGCACCACCTGCTACTACTAGATATTCTACTGTTGATGGAGCAGGTGTTACACCTACTATTACTCCACCGACGTATAAATTACCAGTAACACTACCGCCGCCTGTTACTTTCAATGCGCCAGTTGAGTTCGATGTCGCTACTGTATTGGGAGTAATTGACATTCCAGTGCCAGTGATAACTGCTATATTTGCATTACCTGCTGAACTAAAATTGATATTTCCATTAGCTGTTGGAATATTAACATTACTATTACCGTTTGAGTGTGACCCAACAAAGTTACTAGCATTTATATTTCCAACAACTGTCAATAAATTTATTGTTTTGTCAAAAGTTAGATTAGCACTAGCATTAGCAACGCCTGAATCATTGAATACTATTTGTGTATTACTTCCTGCTACTGGTCCAGTAGCGCCAGTCGAACCAATTGTACCAGTAGCACCCTGAGCACCTGTTGCACCAGTGCTACCTAAACCAGTAGCACCCTGAGCACCTGTTGCACCAGTGCTACCTAAACCAGTAGCACCCTGAGCACCTGTTGCACCAGTGCTACCTAAACCAGTAGCACCAGTCGCTCCGTCATTACCTGCTGTACCTGTTGCACCTTGGGCACCAGTTGCACCTGTACTACCTAAACCAGTTGCACCTTGATCACCTGTTGCACCTTGGGCGCCAGTTGCTCCCGTACTACCTAAACCAGTAGCACCAGTCGCTCCGTCATTACCTGCTGTACCTGTTGCACCTTGGGCACCAGTTGCACCTGTACTACCTAAACCAGTAGCACCTTGGGCGCCAGTTACACCTTGATCACCTGTTGCACCTTGGGCGCCAGTTGCTCCCGTACTACCTAAACCAGTAGCACCAGTTGCACCTTGATCACCTGTTGCACCTTGGGCGCCAGTTGCACCTGTACTACCTAAACCAGTAGCACCTGTTGCACCATTGTTACCTGTGGCGCCAGTTGCACCAGTACTACCTAAACCAGTTGCTCCAGTACTACCTTGATTACCTGTTGCGCCAGTTGCACCTGTACTACCTAAACCAGTTGCTCCAGTAGCTCCAGCATTACCGGTGGCTCCTGTTGCACCAGTAGCACCCGTTGCTCCAGTGCTTCCAGTATAACCAGTTGCACCAGTTGCACCGCTACTACTTGGAAGTCCTGTTAATTGACTACCATTACCTATGAAATATGCAGCAGCAACGTTAGCACTAAAATTTCCTGTACCAGCTACATTCACACCTGTGCCAGTGATTGTTAGTGTTGTGTTACCAACAGCAGCTACAGTCACATTGCCATTTGCAGTAGCTATATAGACATTACTATTGCCATTCGCTAGTGTACCTATGATATTACCAGTGAAACGTGCGTTTCCTCCTGCTAATAATGAATATGAGTTAGTTATCGTAGCATTAGTATTAGCTACCGGGCCACCTGCGATATAGAAGGTAGCTGCGTTTGTGAAGGTTACGCCGGTGTTGGCTGCTGCTAAATTTGGTGCAGCAAGTGCATGTATAGCTGCGTTAGCTACTGTCGCTGATGAAGCAGCAGAATTATCTGTATATGTAGCAAAAACACCACGAAAACCTAAGTTTGCAGATACAGTGGCGATATTAACATTACCCGTAGCGTTTCCCGAAACGGTTACTGAGTTGCTGGTTGTACTAGCGAACGTGAAGTTATTCGCTGAGTCAATCGCTACTGGTTGTATCGTTAAAACTGCCATCTATGTTCCTTGTTATTATATTTATGCGTGTTTAGAAAGTGAATTATAGTGTGACAAACGTTCCCGATGCGGTATAA
>Ga0164294_10003463_pt1 | contig 14015 bp, 10 predicted proteins | sample GEODES005metaG_FD_111479 | JGI IMG/M metagenome (GOLD analysis project Ga0164294, IMG submission 111479) | Oligotrophic lake water microbial communities from Sparkling Lake, Wisconsin, USA - GEODES005 metaG | ecosystem: Environmental > Aquatic > Freshwater > Lake | place: USA: Sparkling Lake...
AGCCTGCAGCGGATGTTTTTCATCGTGGACGAGGCCCAGAACCTCACGCCCCACGAGGTGAAGACGATCATCACGCGGGCCGGCGAGGGCACCAAGATCGTGTTTACCGGCGACGTGGCCCAGATCGACCAGCCCTACCTCGATGCGCTCTCCAACGGGCTCAGCACCCTGATCCACCGGATGACCGGCCAACCGCTCTACGCCCACGTGACGCTCGAGAAGGGGGAGCGGTCGGAACTCGCCGACCTTGCAAGCGCCCTGCTATGACCTCGCTGGGCCGCACCGAGTTTGCGGTCTGGTCGCCCGGACGGGTGAACCTGATCGGTGAGCACACCGACTACAACGACGGCTTCGTGCTCCCGATCGCGATCGACAGGGGTCTCCGGATCGTGGTGCGGTCGCGGCTCGACCGGCGGGTGATTCTGACGAGCGACCGCGGCGGGTCGCCGGTGGCGATCGACCTCGACATCACACTCACGCCGGGCCGCGGCGATTGGGGCCGCTATGCCGAAGGGGTGCTCGCCGGCTTCCAGCGGCTTGGCTGGCAGATCCCGGGCTTCGAGGCCGTGATCACCGCCGACCTGCCCGCCGGGGGCGGGCTGAGCAGCAGCGCCGCGCTCGAAGTGGGGATCGCCACTGCGGTCGAGGCGCTGGCAGGACGGAGCCTGCCTGACGGCGACAAGCCGCTCCTCTGCCAGCGGGCTGAGCACGAGTTCGCCGGCGTGCCCTGCGGCATCATGGACCAGTCTGCGGTCACGCTCGGCCGTGCGGGGCATGCCATGCTCCTCGACTGTCGGACTCGCAGGCTCCGCCACGTGCCGCTCCCCGCCGATACGGTGCGGTTGCTGGTGATCGACAGCGGGGTGAAGCATGCCCTCGTCGAAGGTGAATATGCCGCGCGGCGTCGGCAGTGCGAGTCGGCGGCAGCCCTGCTCGGCCGGCCGACGCTCCGAGACGTCACTGACGAGGACTGGCTGCGGGATCGGGACCGCCTCCCGGCCCTCGAGCGGCGGCGTGCCGGGCACGTGATCGCTGAGAATGCCCGTGTGCTGGCGTTTGTGTCCGCGGTGGAGCGGGCCGAATGGCCTGAGGCTGGCCGGCTGATGGGCGAGAGCCACGTCTCGCTTCGCGACGACTACGAGGTTTCGTGCCGCGAACTCGACGCGATCTGCGCCGTCGCCGCGGGGGAAGATGGCGTGTTTGGCTGCCGGATGACAGGCGGTGGCTTCGGCGGCTGCGCGATCGCGCTGGTCGAGGCGTCATCGGCCGACGCGGTCGTCTATCGGCTGAAGGAGCGGATGGCTGCGGCCGGGGTCCGCTCCGCCGGAATGTTCCTGACACGGGCTGCCGCCGGGGCTCACGTGCAAGGGTGAGCAGGGGCGGCGCGGGGCTCGTCTGGGGCGAGGAGAGGGCAAGCCGTAGCTGTTCAGGCGAGGCCGTTTCGCAGCGCCCAGACCGCCGCCTGCGTGCGGTCGTTGAGCCCCGTCTTGCGGAGCAGGTTTTGCACATGCTCCTTGACCGTCTCGACCGAGATTTCGAGTGAGTCGCCGATCTCCTGATTGGAAAGCCCCATCGCCACGACCCGCAGCACCTGCGTCTCGCGGGGCGTGAGCCGCACGCCGCCGCCGATTAGCGACTCACGCTTCGAGATGGAACTGGCGACGCGCCGGAGTTCGCCGGCCCGCGTCGGTGGCGACCCCGCCGCGGCGTTGGTGATCGCCGCGATGACTTCGGCGCGGGACGAGGTCTTGAGCAGGTAGTCGTGGGCGCCTCCGGAGACGGCGCGGGCCACGTAGGTCGGGTTGTCGAACGCCGAAAGCATCACCACCCGAGTGGCCGAAGAGGTGGTCCGCACCCGCTTGATGACGTCGAACGAGTCGCCGCCTTTGAGAAGCACGTCGAGCACGACGACGTCGGGCTTGAGTTTGCGAACCTGCCGGAGGGCTTCCTCAGCGGATGCGGCCTCTCCGCAGACTCTGATCCCAGAGTCTTTGAAGAGGCTTTGAAGCCCCTGCCGAATGATTTCATGGTCGTCGACGACCAGCACGCTGACTGCCATGGAAGCATGGTCACCTCGCGCGGGGGCCCCTGTCAAGATTTATGCACCCAGCCGGGACCTGCGGTAGTGTGGAAGTTTTCTCCTACCTCCAGCGATCACCGCATGCTTCCGCCTGAGATTGTCCGTCACGAAAGCGGCGTGATCGCGATCCACAAGCCTGCGGGGCTCGCCACGCAGGCGCCGCCGGGTATCCCGTCGGTTGAGTCGTGGTTGCGGGACCACCTGCATGGGGGCGACGCATCGGCCTACGTGGGCATTCCCCACCGGCTCGACCGGGCCGTGTCGGGGGTGGTGCTGATGGCGACCACGCCGCGGGCCGCGCGGAAACTCTCGCGGCAGTTCGAGCGCCGGGAGGTGACCAAGACCTACCTGGCGGTGGTCTCGCGGCCAGTCGACCACCAGGAAGAGAGTGGCGGCACCGGCGGGGCAAGCCTTGAGGCCCGGGAATGGAGAGACTTCCTCGAGAAGCTCCCCGACGAAGCCCGCAGTCGCGTGGCGGATGCAGCGACGCCGTCCGCCCGCGAAGCCGTCACGCTGGCAAGGCGACTGACCTCCGCCGGAGATCCGCCTGCCGGCTGGCTTGTGCTGGAGTTTCAGCCGCTGACCGGACGCATGCACCAGCTGCGGCTTCAGTCGGCCAGCCGCGGCCTGCCGATCGTGGGTGACGATCTCTACGGAGGTCTGCCGCTCGCCGCCGGCGACGTGCGGGAACGGCCCATCCTTCTGCATGCCTGGCGGATCGCGTATGCCGATCCCGACACCGCCGAGCGGATCGAGGTGGTGGCGCCGCTGCCGAGCCATTGGCCGCACTGGGCCCGGCCAGCCTGACACCTTCTACGGCGCGGTGATCCAGCCGGCCTGCCGCAGGGCGTGTTCGAGCCAGGGAGACGTCCACGGGTTCCAGGTGGGATAGGCGACCGACGCCACCGACACCGCGAGCAGCAGGCCGGCGATGGTGCGGCCGACGCGGCTGCGACCGAGGACGTCGGCAGCCGGCACCGCAGCGACGGCCCAGAGCGGAGCCAGCCAGAACACCCAGCGAAACCCGGCCGTCATCCCCCCGTAGTTGCGGTCGGGCTGTGGCCGCAGCAGGTAGAACACGATCACCACCGCCGAGACGATCGCGATCGCGCGGGCGAGGTCGTCTTCCCCTGCCGCGTCCTGCCGCCGCCGCGCCGCCAGAAGCGCGAGCCCCGGCACGACGAGCAGCCATGCCGGGGTGAGCGAGAGGATTCCGTGATGACCGACGAGAACATGCCAGGCGTAGGCGGCCCGCGATGGCTCGCCGCGGTCAACGCCCTTGGGAGACCGCCAGTAGCTCTCGAGCAGCCGACCGTCGGGCAGCCTGATCGCGTAGTCGTACCAGTTGTCGGGGTTCCACGATTCCTCGGTGGCAGCGACGACGGCGGCACGCACTCCATCGGCGCGGTGGGCGTAGGGGGGCACCACCGTACCGTGGGCCAGCTGGTTGGCAGCGAGCGCCGCGACCGCCACCATGGCCGCCGCGGGCACCGCCGCGGCGAGCGTCCGCCCCGCGTCGCACCGCAGGAGGATCACCAGCAGGGCGGCGAGCCAGGCCAACGCCGGCAGTTCGAAGGCCGCGGCCAACGCCGCCGTGAGGCCCACTGCGGCAAAGCACCATTTCGATCGCTCGCCACCGCAGCGGATCCGGTGCGCGAACCAGAAGCTCGCCGCCGCGGCCGCCGCCGCCGGAAGATGGTTGGTGAACACGACGGCGAACGTGGAGAGGAAGGTGCCGAAGGCCACGAGAGCGGCCGTCCAGAATCGCCCCCAGTCGGATGAGCCCACGGCCTCGATGCCCCGAAAGGCGAAGGCCATCGCCAGCGCAAACGGCAGGCCACCGTAGACCACCATCAGCAGCCGCCCGATCTCGAAGGGATGGTCGCCGAGCGTCCAGCCGGTGAGCCGGTGAAGCAGCCAGTAGGGCCCGGCGGCAATCACGGCGAGCAGCGGCGGCTTACTCGAATAGAGGTGGAGACGGCCCGCGGTGTCGGGATGGACGACCGCGTCGATCGTGTCCCAGCCCGGTTCGACCACGAGCTCCTCGATCGCAAACGTGCCCTTCTCGACGAGGCTGCGGACCGTGAGCCAGCGGCTGCGATCGTTGCCCGAAAGAAATGGACGGACCAGCCGCTTCTCCCGCTCGAGCCGTCCGCGGATCGCCTTCCGGTCGGCGGCGCCACCCGCCGCGGCCTCGCGTTTCACCGCGTCGTCGACGAGCCGGTTCTCCAGGGCAATGCGATCGACGCTCGCCACCGCGCCGATCCGGCCGACGACCCCGCCGATCGCCACGGCTGCGAGGAGCGCGTACAGGCTCCGCCGCGCCGTCGCCTCGGCTCCGCCCGGCACGCTGGTGAGCATCGCGGCCACGCGGCCGAGGTCGGCGAGCCCGCGGAAAAATCGGGCAACCCCATACTTCGACGTGCCGCGAACACGGGGGCGGTGCCGCACCGGCACTTCCAGCACCCGGTGCCCCGCGAGCGATACCAGCGTGGGGATGAAGCGGTGCATGTCGGTGGTGAGTTGCAGGTCGCGGGCCACCTCGCCGCGGAAGGCCTTCAGCCCACAGTTGTGGTCATGCAGCCGCAGCCCGGTGACCCAGCCGACGAGCAGGTTGAAGATCCGCGAGGGGAGCGTCTTGTGCCAGGGATCGAGCCGCGGCGTCTTCCAGCCGTTGACGAGCCCCGCGCCCTTCCCCTCGTCGAGCAGGTGGAGCATCCGGGGGATTTCGGCGGGATCATCCTGGCCGTCGCCGTCGAGCATGGCCACGTGGCGACCGCGGCATTTTTGAAACCCGGTCATCAACGCCGCCGACTTGCCGAGCCGGCCAGCGTGCTGAATCCCCTGCACGCGATCGTCGGCCGTGGCCGACGCGACGATCTCGGGCCACGAGCCGTCGGTCGACCCGTCATCGACGACGAAGGCCTCCCAGGAAAGCCCCGCACCGTCGAGAGCATCGCGGATCTCCGCCATCAGCGGGGCGATGTTCCCCGCCTCGTCGCGGACCGGAACGACGAGAGACACGTCGGGCGGTCGCATGGGAGGCTCGATGTCGTGGGCGGTGGGAGAGAAGCTGCCAGGATACCCCGATGTGGGGCGAAGCGACCATCCCGCGTTTCGCGTGGGTTCTTGGTGCCGACCCGCGAGGATCCCGATTAGACTCGGCGGGCCACGGTGGAGTGCTTGCCGCGGCATCGCCGGTTCAACCTCTCGTGCAGGACCCCCATGACCCGCCTCGTCTCGCTTGCCGTGCTCATGGGCTTGGTGGCGCTGTTCGGGCTGCTCTCCTTTCGGGTGATGGCGAGCTTCCTGCTGCCGATGCTGCTCGCCGCGATGCTCGTGGTGATCTTCAGTCCGCTCCACCGCTGGGTGCGCGAGCGGACCCGCTGGCCCGACTGGGCCGCGGCGGCGGTCACCACCGTCGCGGTGGTGCTGATCGTGCTGACGCCGATCGCGCTGGTGCTGTTTCGCGCCGGTGGAGACGCCGTGGCGATCCTGCGGCGGCCCGAGGGTATCAGGCTCGATCCGCACGTGCTCGATGGGCTCGTGGCCCGGTTCAACGAGCTGACCGGTCTGCAGATGACCGCCGAGAGCGTCAACGGCGAGCTCAAGCGGCTGATCGAGGAATGGATCGGCCCGATCGCCGCCCGTGCCCCCGCGGTGATCGCCAAGATCCTGATCGGTGCGATCGTCACGGTCGTCAGCCTGTTCTACTTCCTTGCCGACGGCGGCCGGATGATCGAGGGCGTCACCCGGCTGATTCCCCTGGATCGCCGCTACCAGTGGCAGCTGCTGCAGGAGTTCGAGGAGGTTAGCCGGGCGGTGGTGAGCTCGATCCTGCTGGCAGCGCTCGTGCAGGCCGTGCTTGCCGGGATGGGCTTCTACGTGGCCGGGCTTGGCAAGGTCTTTCTCCTCACGCTGCTGACCTTCTTCGGCGCACTCGTGCCGATCGCGGGGGCGGCGATCGTCTGGGGGGCAGCGAGCCTCTACCTGCTGTTCTTCGAAAAAAACACGTGGGCCGCAGCCGGGCTCGCCCTCTGGGGCATGGGGGTGGTGTCGACGGTCGACAACATCATCAAACCGATCGTGCTCCACGGGCAGTCGAAGCTCCATCCGCTCCTGGCACTGCTCAGCGTGCTCGGGGGGGTGGGGGCGCTGGGCCCGATCGGCATCTTCGTGGGCCCGATCGCCGTCGCCTTCCTGCAGGCCGCCCTGACCATGCTCCGGGTCGAGATTGGCAGCCTTTCCGGGGATGTGGGCGGGGAAAATAGCCGGGCGGTGGCCTCCCGCCGAAATGGTCCGCCGGCCGGTCTTGCGTAGGGGGGTGTCGGGAGGGTGGAATCGTGGGATCTTCGGCCAGCGTGCCGAGGCGTCACAGAAAGGATCGACGATGGTGGAATTCGTGCTGGCGTTGGCAACTCTCCTGGCCACGGGTATCGAGGCGGCATACGTGCCGGCCGACGAGGGGGGCGGCGATTATCTCGTCCGTGTCGAGCCAGATCTCGTCAAGAGTGCGAGCACCTACCAGTTCACCAGCGACGTGCCGGCCGACGCCCGCGACGTCCGCCGTGTCCGCATTTTCGTCGGTGACGCCTGGCCGCCGGCGGTGGAGCGGGCGGTGCTCGAGGCGTCGCGGAAGCCGCGACGCGCGGCACCTGTGGCGGTCACATCGGCACGGCTACCCGACGCCACGGCGCCGGCGGGCATCGCCGCGGAGCGGCCGTGGGGCTGGCTGATCGGCAGCCTGATCGCGCTGTTTATGTCGCTGGGTGCCAACGGCTACCTGAGCATGCTGCTGGCGCAGATGCGGCAGCGGTACCTCCGCGACATCCAGCAGGGCGTCGTCAGGGTCTGATCCACGATCTGTCAGACCAAGCGATCGGGCTTCCGTCGTAGGTGCAGGTTTCTCTACCTGCACCATCCAGCGCCGTGGTCCTCCAACGTAGGTGCAGGTTTTTCTACCTGCACTATCCAGCGCCGTGGTCCTCCGTCGTAGGTGCAGGTTTTTCTACCTGCACCATGCGGCGTGGTCAGACGCCGGAACCGCTCGCCACCCAGGGGCTTGTTACGGGGTCCGCCCCCGCCGCCGCGGTGGAGCTTGATGCGGCCGCTTGCCTGCCGGTTGTGCAGCTCGAGCACTGCCGAAGAAGAAGGCCTCGGCGGGCCAGGCGGTGCCGTCGTCGGCCACCGGTTCCGGCGCGGCCATCACAACCGGCTCGACGACCCGCGCGGGCTCCCGTGCCGGTCGTGCGGCGGGCTCCGGTGGCAGGGCCCGTGACCCAGAGGCAACCGCAGTTGCTGGTGCCAGCGGCACGACATCGCCCCAGAGCGGTGCCGGATCGCTGAACGAGCGGACGTGCGCCCCGGCTGCGGCGAAGGTGCGGGCGACGTGCTCGTGGCAGGTGAGCACGAGCATCTGCCGGTCGGCCGCCTGCTCCGCGGTGAACTCGACAAGGACGCGGGCCGCCGAACGCGCCCGGGCGTCGTCGAAGTTGACCAGGGCGTCGTCCATCACCACCGGCAGGCTGACGTCGTGGCGGCCCAGGTCGCGGATCAGCGCCAGCCGCAACGCCAGGAAAACCTGCTCTCGCGTGCCGCGGCTGAGCCGCTCCGGATTCCAGATCTCCCCATCGGCGTCGTGAACTTCGAGCCGGGCCTCGTCGATGGCGGTGGTGATCGAGGGATACCGCCCCTCGGTGAGCCGCGAGAGCCAGCGGGAGGCCTCCCGCAGCACCGGCGGCTGGTGGTCGCGGGCCACGGCGGCGCGGGTCTGCTCGAGGAGCACGTGCGCCCGATGCAGCAGGTTTCGCCGCTGCTGCTGCTCGGCGAGTCGCTCCTCGATGCCGGCCAGGTCCACTTGCAGGCTTTCCAGGGTGTGGTCGTTGGCTGCGGTCTCGACGCGGGCGGCGACGGCCTGCCGCCGCTCCGAGGCCGCAGCGAGGGCGGCACGGTGCCGGTGCGTCACGTCGCGGGCCTCGGCGAGTCGCCGCGCCAGGGGTACGACCTGGGCCTCGGTCAGCCAGCGATCGACCTCCGGGGGCTCGGTGGTCTTGCGGCGGGCGTCGGCCCAGGCCTGCTCGGCGATCGCGGCGGCCGCGCGGGCTTCCTCGTATTCGGGACGGCGGTCGACCTTGGCCAAAAACTCCGGCTCTGCGGTCACTCCCCAGCGGACGAAGAACTCTCTCACCGCCCGTTCGGCGACGCGGACCTGCCGCACCATGCTGCGATGCCGGCGCCGCGCCGACTCCAGCCGCCGCGTGAGCTGGCTGCGTCGCCGGATCGTGATCCGTTCGGCGTCGAGCCGCTCCTCGAGCAGCTTCAGGTGGTCGACGGCCGTGGTCTCCGGCACGAGTTCGCATTCCACGAGCACCTCGTCGATCCGGCGGGAGAAGGCCGCGAGTTCCTCCCGCTTGTGACGAGATTCCTCCGAGAGCCGCCGCCGGTCGTCATCCAGCGTGAGCAGCGTGTGACGGTGGGCGGCGACCTGCCGCACCTCCCGCGGCGAGAGCGTGGTCGGCAGGCCGCGGTGGGCGAGGGCCTTTCGCCACCGGCCGCGGGCGGCCGTGCGGGCCTCGAGGGCCCGTGCAACCGCCTGCTCGGCGAGCGTGACGCGGTCGGCAAGCACGTGCATCGAGCCCTCGCGGGCGAGGAGTTCCTCGAGCCGTTCGACCTCCGCCTGGGCCTGGGCGAGCCGGCGATCGAGTGAGAGCGTGGCGTCGGCCGGAATCGTCCCGTCGAGGGTGCCGCACTGTTTCAGCAGCTCCTCCCGCTGTTCCTTCGCGACCTCGAGCTGATGGCGGAGGGCCTCGAGCCGGACGGTCGAGTTCTTGTCGAGCGACCAGGTCGTCACGGAGGCCACGCCCGCACCCGCCAGGCCGAGGGCGGCCATCGCGTAGGCCATCGAGCCGGTGACCTCGCGGGGCAAGAGCAGGCCGGAAAGCAGCATCCCCGTGCCGATGGTGAACAGGCCGCCCAGGCCCAGCAGCCACGGCGCCGGCACCAGTTGGCTGCCCACGCTTTCGGTCACCTCGCGGTCGATTCGGGCGATCACCCGGTCGAGTTCGGCGAGCTGGTCGCCGGCAGTGATCCGCTTCCGAATCGCCCCGGCCCGGGCGGCGGCCTGGGTGATCGCCTCGGCGATCGTCAGGCCTGCGAGGCTGCCGCCAGCGCCCTTTACGCTGCCCTTGGTGTCATCGAGCGACCGCCTGGCCTCGGCGACGGCCCGCTTGGCCTCGACCAGCTCCGACGAGGCCCGGCTGCAGTCGCGAGCCCGCGACCTGAGCGGCCCGAACGAGAGCGCGAAGCCCTCGGGGAGGAGCACGTCGGGGATGGTCGCGCCGTCGACGTCGAGGTTGGCGGCGATCGGCACCACCCGTGAGAGGCCGGCGACTCCCACCTGTTCGCCGAACCGCCGCGCGGCAAGCCGGGCATGGCTCTCGGCGCGGGCCGCATCGGCGGCGAGCCGCTCCAGCTTCGGTGCCTCTTCGAGCACCGCGGCCACGGCCGCCCGCTTCTTCCAGACGGCCGACTCCGCGGGCAGTTCGCGGAGCTGGCGGGCGAGCTTCGCGCGGAGCTTCTTCCGCGTCTTGGCGGTCCGCTCGAACCGCCGCAGCCGACGGTTGGCCAGCCGCCAGGCGTCGCGGTCGGCATGCACCAGCGGCACCGACTCCAGCGCCGAGAGTTCGTCTGATGTCCGCCGCCACTCGGCATGCAGCGGCTCGAGGGCCAGCACGCCGCGAACCACGTCTTCCGCCCTCATGGCGGCCTCGATCCGCGGCTCGATGCCGGCGATCTCGGCGTCGAGGTGCGAGAGTTCCATCCAGAGCCCTCCGGCGGCCAGGGCCGGCGCGCCTGCCGCGGCGATCCGCTCGAGCGTGTCGGTGCGGCGGGCCTCGAGCGCCGCCAGCGGCGATACCGTGGGGTCGGCCGAGTCGAGCCGCCGCATGGCGTCGTGGAGGTGGCCGAGCACGCGGGCCACCGTCGAGCGGTCGAGGCCGGCGGCGAGTTCGTAGAGCCGGCGGCCGCAGCCTTCGGGCTCGAGCGTTCGCAGTTCGTGCAGCTCGTCGAGGCCGAAGGCCATCACGCTGGTGAAGGTGGTCTCGTCGATGTCGCCGACCACGTCCTGAAGATAGACCTTGTGGCGACCGGCCTGATCGTGGCGGGGATCGATGTCGGTGATGCGGATCAGGTCGCCGGCATCGCCACCGAGTCCGACGACATCATCGGCATAGCTCTCGTTGGTGACGGCGGCCAGTTCGGGGCCCTCGTGACGACGCTCGATCGAGAGCAGCGTCCGCTCCGGCGGCATCCGCACCAGCAGTTTGCCCGCGCACGGCTTGCGGGCGTCGAGCACGCCGCGGCGAAACAGTCCCTCGAAGCCGAAGAACACGGCACGGACAAACTCGAGGAGCGTCGTCTTTCCGGTCTCGTTGGTGCCGTAGAGCACCTGCACGCCGGGGCCGAGCCGGTCGATGGTCGTGTGGTCGAGCGCTCCAAACCGCTCCACGTCGATGCGTTCGATGAACATGCTGCGGGCTCCGCTCTCGGTCGGTTCAGGATGGACGATGCAGGGAGGACGATGCAGGGACGAAACGCGGTCGTTCAGACCGACTCAATCAGTTCCAGGGCAAGCCACCCGGCCTCGCGGGCGTCGGCGGCGGTGAGGGTTTGCGACTGCTCCACCATCGTCACGATGTCGGCCAGCGCCGAGGAGAACGACGTGGTGGAGCCGGGGCGGCTGCCCGACCGGGCGTGCCCCAGCGGGGCCAGCGACTCCGACGGCTCGGCGACGAGATCCTGGCACCAGGTGCGGAACGATGCGGGATCGTAGAGTTCGCGGACCTTGGCGAGCGTCTCTGCGGCGATCTCGCCCACGCGAACGCGTCGGGCCACGCTCGTTCCGCAGGCCACGGAGCACCGAACGAGTGCCACCACCGCGCCACGGTCAGCAGACTGCTGTTCCAGGTGCGACCAGATCGCGGTGGCGAGTTCCTCGTCGCCGCCGGATGGCGACTCGACCGACACGGTCCGCCAGGTGACCCGGTGCGTAGGCACCTCATGCCACGTTCCGCGCCAGTCGCCGCGGGGCGCCGCGAAGTCGGCGGCTGGCGGCCGGTCGTCGTCGGCATCGCGAGCGAGCAGCGTGAGCGTGCAGCAGGCGCCGGGCGAGGCCTCGTCGGCGGCGCGGGCCTGAAGCGCGGGAAGGAAGTGCACGCCGGGCGGAAGTGACTGCGACTGTCGCGATGCCCAGATCCAGAAGGTGCCGGGCTGCGACCAGGCCGCAGAGGCCGTCGCCGCCGTGGCGAAGGCCGAGGCTGAGGGGGTAATCCGCGGCGCCGGCACCACGCCAAACTGAGGCTCGTCGGCAGTCCATCGCTGCCGATTCCACAGGGCGTTGTCCCAGCCGATGACGACCCTGCGGTGCAGCGGCGACGGATCGCCCGACACCGACGCGGCCGAACCGCTGCCCGCCGGGCCGTGGGCCGAGACGATTTCCACCACCAGCCCGCGAACTTCCAGTTCCACCGGCGCCAGCGGCGTGACGAAGACCAGGCCGCGGGGTTCGCCGAGCATCCGTGAGAGGTCGTGGCATGCGGTCGCTTCGTCGGCCACCACGACGGTTCGGCATCCGTGCGATGCGAGGTCGGTGATCACCTGCCGAAGCGCCGCCGCCTGGGCAGGACTGGCGCGGTCGGGATCGAGGAGCCGGCCGCAGACCACCACGGCTGCTGCCTGGCTCCGGATGGCGACCGCGGCCGCGTCCGCCAGCGCCGTCGCCGCGGCTTCCGTCACCCGCGCGGCGACGTCGGCGGGAGCGGCCTCGGGCGCGGCGATCGGCCGGTGGATCGCCGGGTCGAATGCAAACACGATGTCGGCCACGGGTGTCACCTCAATCCAAGGGCGCACCGGACCGCGATCTTCCCGGGGCCGATCCGTGGCGCGAGGAAATACAGGAAAGATAGGGGCAATGTAACGTCGGCCCGGTGGATCATGCCACGCCAAAAAAAGCCGGGCTCGAACCCGCTCTACGCCGTCAGGGGCGGCGGCGAGGCTGCAAAATCGGCCAGCAGCCGGGTCGCCCAGGCCTCGTCGGCCACACCGGGGCCGATCGCCGCCAGCACCCGGCTGCGGAGCAGCACGCCCTTTTCAAGCGCCGATGAGAACAGCCAGCAGCCGACCCGGCTCCGGTTCCCCTGCCGCACAACCTCGATGTGCCGGGCGTCGGCCGGATGCACGGCGATGACCGCTGAGGTGGAGCCACGCCGTCGGGCGAGCACTGCCGTCGCGGTTGAGGGCAGACCGCTGCCGCCAAGGGCATGCCAGGTCGGTTGCGGTCCGGCGTCAGACCAGAGCAGGTCGTCGGCGGCGAACTCCGACCAGACCGCGAGCGCGACGTCCGCTTCCAGCAGCGAGGTCTGCGCCGACACCACCACTTCCCACGCCGAGACATTCGCCGCGGGTTCGCGGGCCCGCCACATCACGGTTGACCGCAGGCGGCGGCGATCGGACGGCTCGTAGATGGCCACGACGTCGGCACCGCGAAGCCAGTGATCGGACAGCGCGGCCAGGTCCACGCCGAGCAGCGTGTCGGTGGCGTTCGGGCCACCACCAAACCTGATGCCTTGGTCGGGATGGGCCACGTCGATCCTGGAGGCGGAGTCACCGTGGCCCTGCGTGGCGCGCGTGCCTGCGAACGACCAGTCATGGTGGGCGGCGGAGGGCATCGGGATCGCTCATGGGCGCGGGGCGGAAGCGGCACGCGGGGGGATTGTAGCGTCGCCGTGGTGAGTCGGGGTGACCCGTGGCTGCTACACTTCGCCCACGCTATTGTTTCGTGCCACCACTCTCACCTGTAGAGTCGCGCCTGATGCCCACCGGCCCCGACCCGCTCGTCGTCTGCGAAACTGCCGCCCGCGCCGGTGGCCGGGTGCTCGGGGAGTGGGTGGGCCGCTTTCGGGCGACCTCCAAGGGGCCGCGGGATCTGGTCACTGAAGCCGACCACGCCGCCCAGCGAGAGGTGCGGCGCATCCTGCTCGACGCGTTTCCGGACCACGGGTTTGTGGGCGAGGAAGGGGATGCCTCCGGGCCGCCGCTGCCCGCCGGGCAACCTGGCCACTCGGGCTCCGGCCTCCGCTGGATCGTCGATCCGCTCGACGGCACGACCAACTACGTGCACGGCTTTCCCGCCTACTGCGTGTCGATCGCGCTTGCCGACGGCGACGACCTGCTGGTTGCGGCGATCCACGATCCGTTGCGGGACGAATGCTTTACCGCGCGGCGGGGTGGTGGCAGTCGGCTGAATGGCACGCTCCTGAAGACGCCTGCCGTGACCGACCCGGCCGAGGCTGTGGCGGCGGTGAGTTTTCCGGCGCACGTTGGCCCTGACTCGCCGGCGATCGCCGACTTCATCGCCGTGCTCACGCACGTGCACTCCGTGAGGCGGACGGGATCGACGGCGCTGAACCTCGCGTATCTGGCCGCGGGCCGATTGCACGCCTTCTGGGTACGGCGGATCTGCTGTTGGGATGCGGCGGCCGGCATCCTGATCGCCCGGGAGGCGGGTGGCGTCGTCGGTTCGTTCACGGGTGGACCGGAGGTGATTCCGCTCGATGATCCGGCGTTCATCGCCGCGAGCAGTCCGGAACTCTTAGCCTCCCTGCGGATCATCCTCGGCTGATCCCGGGCGGGGTATGGTGCGGGCCAGTCACGCCCGCCGAGGCTGACCCAAGGTCACTCTGGGCTGCCGATAAACAGGGTTATGCCGGTCGTAAGGCTTGCGAAAAATGCGGAACCTGCACGCTCTGCGGGGCGTTTCGGGCTAGGCTTCACTGGTGCCCCGTCTTCGGTCCCTCCTTATGTATGCCCCTCGCCAGCCCTGCGCCGCGGCGTCGGCGGCCGCGACACGTGTCTGCGGACGCCGACAGGCGGCTTCCTG
>Ga0164294_10003464_pt1 | contig 14015 bp, 7 predicted proteins | sample GEODES005metaG_FD_111479 | JGI IMG/M metagenome (GOLD analysis project Ga0164294, IMG submission 111479) | Oligotrophic lake water microbial communities from Sparkling Lake, Wisconsin, USA - GEODES005 metaG | ecosystem: Environmental > Aquatic > Freshwater > Lake | place: USA: Sparkling Lake...
AAATTTTGGGCTAAAGCCAATCCATAATATTTATAAACCCCCAGCTGAAGCTGGGGGCTATTGAAAGAAATCTTTTCAATTTTTCTAATGCGCAATTTGGGATATACTCAAATTACACATTAGAAGTAAAAAGCAAATTTTGTGGCTAAAGTCATTTCAAAAACAATCTTAAACCCCTAGCTAAAGCTTGGGGCTATTCAAAGAACGTCTTCAAAAATTTTCTAATGCGTAATATGGATTAAAGTAATATGCTCAAAAACTTGTGAAGTGGGGTGGAAGTTCACAGTCATTTGTATCATTTCCTTATACTTAATGGAGGTACCTTAAATAGCGTTTATGAAGAGTCTTTTTAATATTAGATTACCCTAGTTGTCCTAGAGGATATGCCATATTTACATAGTTAATTAATAATTTTTTTTAAGATCTTGAGCAGGTCCAAAACTATTTTCTCCAATGAAATATTTTTTTTGTAACCCCCAAAAATTACACTCTTCTGGATATTTTTGCCATTTCATCATTATTTCATTAAAACACTCCTCCGATTTTAGGTACTCTTTTTGTTTTAAAAATGACTCTTTCACATTTATATTTTTTAGTTCCCTTTCTCTCCACCACATTTCTCTAAATTCATAAAACATACCTAAATACAATTTTGTCTTTTCAAATCCTTCTTTTAGCATTGTATATTTTTCTTTAGATGTGATATTAGTGGTATCAATAGTAGCGAATGCTTCTTCCATTTTCTTTATATAACCATAACCTATTTGATTTCTTTCCAAAATATTACTTAAAGGAATTTTTAGATACATCTTTTCCAAAACATTCCTATCAATCCTAACTGTAGTTGCCCATTTAAAATATACTGGATGATAAGAATACTCTCTTTTATTTGTACTAAGGTAAAGTTCACGAAAAGCAGCCTCACTATTCATTAACATATCGGAAATCGCCTTTGAATTCTTAGGCCCAAAGTGAATTGTTCCCCAATCTGAAGCAATTTTTTCAGGCTGTAGGTTAACGTCCCAACTAACACGAGAAACTGCATAGGCATTCATTTGCCCTAGGCTAAACCCTCTTGTAAAAATTCTGAAATTATTCCATGGACCTGCCATATCATAATAAGGTTGATCATGTGGTTTGAATTGACCATTTGGTAAATAACCGGGATGATTATCACTCCAGATGCAACCTGGTGCCCATGCCCCCCAAGCTTGTATTCCTATTACTCCATTTTCTTTGGCGATTTTTGCCTCTTGTACAATTCTTTGTTGATAACATAAAAGTCTCGACCAACCATAAAATTGACCGAATACATCAAAAGTTATTGTCAAAGGACGCTTTTTCCCCAAACCACTAATTATTGCATCTGTCAATGGAAAATTAAGCCAAAAGTCATCACCTGTATGCTTGATCTCGAATTGTGCATCTTGCGGTGTATTCTCAATTACCTTATCTGAATCTTCCGCTCCATAAGCAATCATCCAAGACCTAAATATCAAAGTTTTGCCAATTGCCTTTGCGGCATTGTGGTATATTGTCATCATTTTACCTGCTCCTGCTTTCCCATATTTTCTCCAAGGTTCTATTGACAAATACCCAGAACGAGGTAATGATTCAGTAGCCGTAATAACTAACCCATCTAGTGGAACAGCTTCAAAAAGTTCATTAATTTTTGCATAGATAATTTCTTTCATTGAAGGATTATTCAAATCAAGGTCATATAAGGCGGCTAATTTTGGCGGATATTGGAATTCATATACTTGCATGAAAACTTTGATATGCCTATCATGTGCATAATGAATTATATCAGTTAAGTGTTTTGCAAATTGTTTGGCTTTTATTCGATGAACATCATCTTTACTGTACACTTCTTTTTCTAAATATGTATAATTAATATAATCCTCAAAATTCACATGCAGTATTGTAAATGTATTAAAGCCCATTTTAGCTATATGGTCAATCAATAGTTTAATTTCTTTTTTTTCTGTCTCTAATCGTTCATTGTTAACCCATGGCGACTTCAAAAGATGATATCCGGGTGAAGGTAAGTCATACAACTGCCCTAATTCGGCATACATACGACGTGAAAATTCCGGTGACATTGTTAATTTGATATCTACAATATTTTTACCAAGACGAATTTCTTCTGCTAATTTAAAAATTCCATACATTAAACCATTACTTCCTCCTTCAACTCTAATAATATTACGATGTACTCCTTGCATTGAGTATATTTTAAAGGACTCCCCCATATTATTGTTGACATTCTCTATCACAATAATATTTTGTTTTTGAATACCACTTTTATCCAAATTATCATTTCCCTCAATCTTGTAACCTTGATCGATTAATGCATACGTAAGTTCTTTTAAAGCAAGTGAATATCCTTTGTCAGCATATACGGATTTAGAAATGTTAAAATGAATTCTATTGGAGGAAAAAAGACTGTTCGATGTAATCAAACTTATAAAGAAGGCGATAATTAAACAATTTTTATATATCATCTTTCGCGCAATTTTTATTTATATGAAATTAATCAATCATAATCTTATCAACTACAATGTGTGCAAAGCACTTCTAAAAATCGTTATAAATACAAATGCTTTTATCTAAAAGCCAATTATTTAGTCAACATAAATTGTAAAGGGATCTGTATTCGTCCTCGCCATGCATCTTCACTGTGGTCTTGATTGGTGAAATATTTAGTCAACCAGTTTTTTGGATTATAGCTTCTTTTAATCATTACTTCATCTACTTTATTTTGTAAAGGCGGATATAATGAATCCAATGTTTTATCACCACAATCAAAATAGATCTTATGGGATTTTGGATTGGGTAAATTTGCTTCAAGATATTGTATGAAAGCATGTGGTATAGGATTATTTTCCATTTCAAATATTCCTGGCCAATGCGTAGACATACAAATTGCGCCGCCAAATATTTGTGGATATTCGCAAATTGCATACATCGAAATTAGTCCACCCATACTGCTGCCTCCAATAAATGTATTTTTAGCATCTTTTTTTGTAGAAAACTTTTCATCAATCAATGGTTTAAGTTCCTCTACTATGAATTTTAAATAATGATCTGAATTAATCTCGTAATTATTAAAAATGGACACATTGTTTTTTCTAACAGCATCTTGTATCCTTGTTTTTTGATCTGTGGTTAACATTTCAAAAGGTCTTTGAGGGAAATATTCCGAATGTCTTTTTTGTTCTCCATTCCAAATCCCAACTACAATTACATTAAATATTTTTTGTTTATCAATTAAATCAGATATTGCTTCCTGTATCATCCAACTTTTTTTATTCCACGTGATACTTGAATCATATAACATTTGACCATCTTGCATATACAACACTGCATACTTATTTTTCTTATCATATCCCTCTGGCAACCAAATATCAATATTCCTGTTTGCTATATACTTTGACGAAAAATTTCCCACTCTAACTATGCTTCCTCTCTCTACTTTAGGAATTGGTTGTGCATAAGATATAGATGTAGTTATTATAAAAAGAAAATTAAATAGGATGATTTTCATGAATATAATTTTAAGATTATTATTATTATCAATCAAAAATATATAATTACTATTTTTATAAACAAATTATAATGATGAAATCCAAAATGAAATTTACAGCATATATACTTTTCTTAACAAGCATACTATTATTAGCGTGTAAAACAAGCATTGAAAAACCTATCATAGATCCTATACCACCAGTAATACCAACGGTTTCAGATACTACTTTTATTAAAGGCGCAGATATTAGTTGGGTATCCGAAATGGAATCCAAAGGCATAAAATTTTACAATAAAAACGGCGTGGCAACAGACTGTTTTGCTTTGATGAAAGAAATGGGTATGAATGCCATTAGAATTCGTGTTTGGGTAAACCCCGTAGACAAATGGAATGGACTCGAGGATGTGATTTCAAAATGTGTTAGAGCGAAAAATGCAGGATTAAAATTGTTAATTGATTTTCATTATAGTGATACTTGGGCAGATCCTGGAAAACAAACAAAACCAGCAGCATGGTCAACTGCATCTTTTCCTGTTTTAAAAGATTCTTTAAAAAATCATACCCAATTTGTGCTAACACAATTAAAAAATGCAGGAATCAATCCCACATGGATACAAATAGGTAATGAAACCGATAATGGTTTATTATGGCCTGATGGTAAGGCAAGTGTAAATATGCAAAATTTTGCACAACTTATTAGTACAGGTTATGAAGCATCTAAAAGTATTTTCCCCAATGCAAAAGTGATGGTACATGTCTCAAATGGTTGGAACAATTCATTATTTAGATGGATTTTCGATGGCTTAAAAAGTAATGGAGTTAAATGGGATATGATTGGCATGTCATTATATCCTTCTTATACCGTTGGTGGTTGGCAAAGTGCAAACAATTTATGTTTGCAAAATATAAATGATATGGTAACTAGATACTCCACACCCATTATGATTGCTGAAATTGGTATGCCTTGGGACAATGCTAATGAAACCAATTTATTTATACAAGACTTAATTACAAAGTTAAAATCGGTAAGTAACAACAATGGGTTAGGTGTTTTTTATTGGGAACCTGAATCATATAATAATTGGCAGGGGTATACGCTTGGTGCATTTGATAATTCGGGCAAACCAACCAGCGCTTTAGACCCATTTTTGAAATAAATATTCTTCTTTGTACACTATTTATTTAATTTTTTAGGGGTACATAAAAAATATATGTTAAATTTTAGCATTTAGTATTATTTTTTCCTTAATTTAGAAGTGTGTAATACATACACATTATTTAGATTGCTTGCTAAATGAGAAAACTATACTTTTTAATACTAATAGTATTGTCATTAGATACTAATGCACAATTATTAGTTAATGCTCCTGATTTTATCACAGAAACGAGTTCATCAGCTACTATTACAGCAGATGCTTCTTTTGGTAATAAAAAATTGTTAGGAAATACAAATGACATATTTGTACATATTGGTCTTCTTACTACACTTAGCTCCAGTAGTTCAGATTGGAAATATGTTGCATCTACTTGGGGTAATGCTGATGTTAAATTTAAATGCACCCCAATTGGAAGTAATAAATGGTCTTATACCATTAACAACAATCTTCGAACTTTTTTTGGTGTCACTAATCCTAATGAGAAAATTGTTAAAATTGCCATCTTATTTAGAGATGCAGCCGGCAATAATGTACTTCGTAATGCTGATGGATCTGACATGTATATAAATGTATATGATAATAACTTACATGTTAAAATTGATACCCCTTTATCTCAACCAACCTATACAAAGAATCTAGAACCAGTTTTCAAAAAAATTGGTGATACCATACGTATTAATGGTAAAGCCAATCAGAGCACAAATTTGTCGATATATTTTAATGACACCCTTTTGTTTTCAGCAAATAATGTTACCACGTTAAGCTCTTACAAGGTTATTAATAAAGTAGGTACTCAAAAAATATATTTAAAAGGAAACAGCAATTCGTTTATAGATATTGATACAGCTGAGTTTTATGTTAACGGTGGGCAGGTTGTAGAAGATCTTCCAGCGGGTGTAGTGGATGGGATTAATTATCAAACTGGAGATACTTCGGTAGTGTTGGTTTTATATGCACCTTATAAAAAAAGCATCAATGTGGTAGGTGATTTTAATAATTGGACAGTGGGTATTTCCAATGCAATGAAAATGACAAAAGACAGTAGTCGTTTCTGGATTCAGTTAAATGGCTTAATACCTGGTGTTGAATATGCTTATCAATATCTTATAGATGGCATTTTAAAGATAGCGGACTATAATACGGAAAAGGTACTTGATCCTAATAATGATAGTTACATTCCTGTAACTACCTATCCCAATTTAAAAGCATATCCTACTGGTAAAACCTCCGGTATTGTGAGTGTATTACAAACTGCTAAACCAAAATACATTTGGAAGAGCAATAATTTTGTTCGCCCCAATAAAAGCAATCTAATTATTTATGAATTATTGATTCGAGATTTTGTTAAGAAACAAAATTTTAATGAACTACGTGATAGCTTGGATTATTTTAAAAGATTAGGTATCAATACCATTGAACTGATGCCTGTTGCAGAATTTGAGGGCAATAATAGTTGGGGATACAATACTAATTTCAATTTTGCATTAGATAAATTCTATGGTACCGAAATGGCGTTCAAAGAATTTATTGACTCGGCACATGCAAAAGGAATTGCAGTTGTATTAGACATTGTAATGAACCATGTTTTTAATTCTTCTCCCTTAGCCCAAATGTATTGGGATGGAGCCGCCGGTGCACCTGCAACAAACAATCCATGGTTAAATCAGGCTGCCACACATCCATATAATGTAGGTAATGACTTAAATCATGAGTCTGCAGCCACTAAATCACTTGTTTCGAGGGTAGTTAAACATTGGTTAACTAATTATCGTATAGATGGTTTTAGATGGGATCTGTCTAAGGGTTTTACACAAAAAAATAATCCAACAAATGTTGGCGTTTGGGGCAATTACGATGCATCTCGTATTACCATTTGGAAAAACATTTATGATACCATGCAAAAAGTATCTTCAAATTCCTATTGTATTTTGGAGCATTTTGCTGACAATTCTGAGGAAACTGAATTGGCAAATTATGGTATGCTGCTATGGGGCAATGCCAACCATAATTTTAATCAATCTACAATGGGATATTCAACTGATGCTTCGCTTAATTATGCCTATTCCAATGGAAGAGGTTGGTCTAAGCAAAACCTGGTTACTTACATGGAAAGCCACGACGAAGAAAGGCTCATGTTTAAAAATATTAATTATGGCAACTCCAATGGTTCTTATAATACAAGAGACACGGCAACTGCATTAAAGAGAAATGAAATGGCAGCTGCTTTTTGGGCTTTGGTACCTGGGCCTAAAACCATGTGGCAATTTGGTGAACTTGGATATAACTATTCCATTAATACCTGTACCGATTTAAGTGTCGCTACCAATTGTAGGTTGTCCGATAAGCCTATTAGATGGGATTATTACAGCAATCCAAATAGAAAAGGATTGTTTGATGCGTATGCAAAGTTTTTAAAACTCAGAACAAATTCAAAATATACCAACGATTTTATTTCCAATAAATACACTTTAAATACTACGGGATTATTTAAATCGATACAAGTAAATGGAGACTCCATTAAATTAGTAGTTGTAGGTAATTTTGATGTTATCCCACAAACCAGTACGGTGAGTTTTCCAGCGGATGGCACTTGGTATAGTGTATATACCGATAAAAATCAAGGGGTATTAAATGGCACTGCTTCTATTACCTTACAGGCGGGCGAATACATTGTGTATGCGAATAAAAATTTATCTACACAAGTGATTACCAATATTTTAAATGTAAATATGCCTGTGTTAGATATGAAAACTAATTTCTATCCTAATCCAATGAAAAGTATAAGTACACTGGAATGCAATTTACCAGAAAGCGGAACGTTATCTCTTCACGCATTTAATTTGCAAGGGCAGGATGTGGGTATTTTATATACAGGTCATAAGCAAAAGGGGTTTCAAAAAATCACCATAAACAAAAATAATTTAATGAGCACCCCCGGTGTTTATTTTTTAACGATTCAATTAAACCAAAAACAAAAAATCCAGAAAATTTTAATTACGGACTAACAATTATTAAAACTTGAAATTTATGAACATGAAAAAAACACTTGTGGTTTTACTGTTTGCCATAATAGGCATTTCGGTATCTGCCCAAGATCGAACAGTTACTGGTAAAGTGACTGACACAAGAGACGGAACTCCTTTAGTAGCCGTATCGGTTACTGTAAAAGGAAGTAATAAAGGAACTGTAACTGCAGCGGACGGTACTTTTACCATCAAAGTATCATCTACTACAACAACTTTAGTTATTTCTTATTTGAACTATGTATCTAAAGAAGTGCTACTTGATTCAAAAAATATTGTAAACGTTGCCTTATCACAATCCAGCGATCAATTAAACGATGTAGTTGTGATTGGTTACGGTTCAGTAAGAAAAAAGGACTTAACAGGATCAGTAGCTACAATAACATCAAAAGATTTTATCACTGGTGCTATTACAACGCCCGAACAATTAATTGCTGGTAAGGTAGCCGGTGTATCTATTACTAGTAATAGTGGTGCTCCTGGTTCTGGAAGTACCATTCGAATTAGAGGTGGTGCTTCGCTTAATGCAAGCAACGATCCTTTAATTGTAATTGATGGTATGCCTATTGATGGTGGTGGAATTTCTGGTCAAGCTAATGCTTTGGCCTTAATTAACCCTAACGACATTGAATCTTTCTCGGTTTTAAAAGACGCATCAGCAGCAGCAATTTATGGTGCTAGAGCATCTAATGGTGTTATTTTAATAACTACTAAAAAAGGTAAGAAAGGTGCAATGAAAGTTGATTTTTCTACTCAATTTAGTGTTGCAAACATTTCTAAGAAAGCAGATGTATTTAATGGAAATGAAATTAGAAACATTGTTATTGCAAACGGAACTTCAACATTTAAATCTTTATTAGGAGTTTCAAATACTGACTGGCAGGATCAAATTTATCAAACAGCGATAAACAACGATAATAACATTAGTATTTCTGGTGCAGTTAAAAATGTACCCTACAGATTTTCTTATGGTTACCTAGACCAAAGAGGGGTTTTAAAAACCGATGAATTAAAAAGAAGTACAATAGGATTAAACTTAAATCCAACATTGTTGAATAATCATTTGAGCATTAATGTAAACTACAAGTTATCAATTAGTAATAGCAATTTTGCTGACCAAGGTGCAATTGGTGCAGCTACATCTTTTGATCCTACTCAAGCTGTTAAAAGCAATAGTAGTAGATTTGGTGGTTATTGGGAGTGGTTAGATCCAACAAGTTCTACCGGATTAAAATCTTTATCTCCTAAAAATCCATTGGGATTATTAATGCAAAGACAAAACAGTAGCAATGTTTCTAGACAAATTGCAAGTGCATTATTTGACTATAAAGTACATTTCTTGCCAGACTTGCATGTAGTAGTAAATACCGGTTTCGACGTTGCAGAAGGAAAAGGAACTAACGTAACAAACGATAGTGCTGCATCTTCATACAATCGTTTTAAAGATGCTAGCAATAAATTTCATGGCGGGGTAAATACTCAATATCTTCAAAAAAGAAGCAATAGTTATTTGAATGCCTATTTAAATTATGCTAAAGATATTAAAGCGATTGGCTCAAGATTAGAATTGGTGGCTGGTTATGAATATCAAGATTATAAGACTACTAACTACAATTATAGTGATTTAACTTACAACAAAACAGTTGTAAACGCTCCAAATTTTGCATCAAATGTTCCAGAATACAAATTGATTTCTTTTTTAGGAAGAGCAAATTTGAATATTCTTAATAAATATATAATCACTGCATCGGTTCGTCAAGACGGATCTTCAAAGTTTAATCCAGACAACCGATATGCATTGTTCCCTTCTGCTGCTATTGCTTGGAAGTTGAATGAAGAAAAATTCTTACAATCATCAAAAGTAGTTTCCGACTTGAAATTAAGGGCTAGTTATGGTGTAACCGGGCAACAAGACGGAATTGGTTTCTATGACTATATTTCTTATTACAATTTAGGATCTAATTCTGCACAATATCAATTTGGAAATAGCTATTATCCAATATATCGTCCAAATGGATATTATTATAACAGAAAATGGGAGCAAACAGCTACAGCGAATATAGCTTTAGATTTCGGTTTATTTGATAACAGAGTGAGCGGTACAATTGAAGCATATAACAGAACAACTACCGACTTATTGAACGAGATCAACCAATCTGCTGGTACTAACTTTAGCAATAAAATTGTTGCTAACGTAGGTAGTATGGAAAACAAGGGTGTGGAATTAACATTAAATTTCCAACCAGTTAAAAACAAAACAACCACTTGGGATGTATCACTCAATGCTACATACAATAAAAACCAAATCACTAAATTAACTATATCTGACGATCCAACCTATTCTGGTGCGAGATATGGCGGTATTAGTGGTGGTACAGGGAACACTATTTTGATCCAATCAGTTGGATACAAGAGAGGTTCTTATTTTGTGTACAAGCAAGTGTATAATGCTGCAGGAAAACCAATTGATGGTTTATTTGCTGATTTAAACAGAGACGGTATCATTAATGAAAAAGATTTGTATCAATATAAAGGAAATGATCCTCAACTCTTTTTTGGTGCAAGCTCAAGTGTTTCTTACAAAAAATGGAATGCTGGATTTGTACTAAGAGCAAATGTTGGCAACTATATGTATAACAACGTTGCTTCAAGTAGTGGTACTTTAAGAAACATTTTAAATCCAATTGGTTATATCAATAATGGATCAAGAGATTACTTAACTTCTGGATTTAGTGGAAATGGATCTAATTATTATTTATCTGACTACTATGTACAAAACGCATCTTTCTTGCGTATGGACAATATCAATTTTGGATATAATTTTGGTAAAGTTTTACATAATAAAGCAAACTTGAGAATTAGTGCAAATATCCAGAATGCGTTTATTTTAACTAAATACAAAGGCTTAGATCCAGAAGTAAATGGAGGAATTGATAATAATTTTTACCCTCGTCCAAGAACTTTTGTTTTGGGTTTAAATCTTAATTTCTAATTCATGCATTCGTATAAATATAAGAAAATGAAAAAAAATACATTTAAAATAACAATAGCTACGGTGTTTTCGGTATTCATGTTGGCTTCTTGTTCTAAGCAATTAGACTTGTTGCCAACCAATGATATTACCTCTAATCAGGTATATAAAGATGCAACAGGCTACAAGCAAGCCTTTGCAAAAGTTTATGCAAGTTTTGCATTAACGGGAAATAATGGTCCTGCTGGTAATGGAGATATTCAAGGAATTGATGAAGGTACTTCCGACTTTCTACGTTTATATTGGAAGGCGCAGGAATTAAGCACTGACGAAGCGGTTGTTTCATGGGGTGATCCTGGTATTCAGGATTTCCATAACATGAATTGGTCTGCAAGTAATCCAATGTTAACGGGTTTATATTACCGATCATTTTACCAAATTACTTTAGCAAATGATTTCATCAGACAAGCTTCTGATGCTAATTTATCTACTAGAGGCATTACTGGTGCTGATGCAGACAATATCAAAAAGTACAGAACTGAAGTGCGTTTTTTAAGAGCATACCAATATTCAATTTTAATGGATTTGTTTGGTAGTGTTCCGTTTGTAACAGAAGCCGATTTGTTAGGTTCGGTGTTGCCAAAACAAAAAACCAGAACAGAATTGTTCACTTATATTGAAACGGAGTTAAAAGCAATTGAAGCAGATTTAGTAGATGCAAGAAAAAATGAATATGGAAGAGCTGATAAAGCTGCTGCATGGGCATTGCTTGCAAGAATTTACTTAAATGCACAAGTGTATATTGGTACTGCAAAAAATGCCGAAGCAATTACGTATTCTAAAAAAGTAATTGATGCAGGGTTCACTTTAATTAGTGATTATACTAAATTAATGAGGGCAGATAATAACTTAAATACTTCAGAATTTATTTTAACCATTAACTATGATGGTGTAAGAACACAAAACTGGGGTGGTACAACCTTTCTAACACACGCTCCAATAGGTGGATCAATGACAGCTTCAGGTTTTGGTGTTGATGGTGGCTGGGGTGGTTTAAGAACAACTAAGGCATTTGCAGATAAGTTTACTGATATTACTGGTGCAACAGACAAGCGTGCTCAAATATATACCAATGGTCAAAGTGCGGACATTAGCGACTTAACTAAGTTCACAGATGGGTATGCGATTACTAAATTTAAAAATATTAAGGCGGATGGTTCTGCTGGGTCAAGTTTAGTTTGGACAGATATTGACTTCCCAATTTTTAGATTAAGTGAGATGTATTTAATTTATGCTGAGGCAGTTACAAGAGGTGGTGCAGGTGGTGATGCTACTACAGCACTAGGTTATATTAACACCATGCGTCAAAGAGCTTATGGCAATACTTCAGGAAACATTACCAGTACTCAATTAACAGCAGACTTTATCTTAGATGAGCGTAGTAGAGAGTTGTATTGGGAAGGTTTTAGAAGAACTGACTTAATCAGATATGGAAAATTTGTAGAATCTACTTATTTATGGCCTTGGAAAGGGGGTGTAAAAGGTGGAACCAGTGTTGATGCATACCGAAAATTGTATCCAATTCCTTCATCAGATATCTCTTCCAATACAAATCTTAAACAAAATACAGGGTATTAATACCATTGTTAAAAGTCAAAATTAAATTATATGAAAAAAAATATTAAGTCAATTTTATACTTGAGCATTGCGATGGTATTTTTTGCTTCATGTGAAAAGGATGAAGCAAGAGATTCTTATTATGGCGGAACTGCTCCAGTATTTACTGCTTCTGCAAAAGATAGCATCGGTTTAAATTTTAATACCGAAAATGATAAAGCAGTTACGTTTAGTTGGTCAAATCCAAATTATCAATTTGCATCTGGCGTGAGTTCCCAAAACGTTTCGTATACAGTAGAAATTGATACGGTGGGAGCTAATTTCAATGGCCCTAATAAAAAAACGATTTCAATTAGTCAAGATTTATCGGTAACGTATACACAGAAAGCATTTAATATTTTAATTGCTGACTTAAAAGTGAAGCCCGGGAAAGTGGCTCAATTAGACATGCGTGTGATTGCTACTTTAGGCAGCCCCGCTACTAATTTAATTTCTAATAAACTAACATTTAAGGTGTTGCCTTATGCACCTCCACCTAAAGTGCCTGTACCAACTGCGGGAACTTTATGGGTTACAGGAGATGCATTTGCTTCAGGATGGTCCAATCCATTGGGTGCTCCTTTTAATGTAAGTCAAAAATTCACAAAGGTTTCTGATACTCAATATGAGTTGGTTGTTGCCTTCAAATCAAGTGGCAATTATAAAATGATTCAAGAGAATGGTGTTTGGGGTACACAATATCATAAAGTGAGTGGTGATGCTTATTCTGGAATATTTGAAAAGAAAGATGCTGATCCAGGTTTTGATGCACCAGCAGTTGCAGGAAACTATAAAATTGTTGTCGACTTCCAAGCTGGCACTTACACTGTAACCAAACAATAAGTTGAATTAAAGTAAAATTTTTAATCATGAAACAAGTACTAAAAAGCTTTCTATTAATAGCTTCACTTGCAATTATTTTAGTTGCGTGTGAAAAAAAAGAACTACTTACTGTTTTTAATAATGGCGTAAGTGTTACACTTCAAGCATCTACAACCACAATTGCACCAAAAGTAGCAGACTCATTGTCTACAGCAGTTACTTTTAGTTGGTCAAATCCAAATTATGCAACCGATTCAACTAGGGTGAAGTATGTTTTACAAATTGATTCTAGTGGCCGTAATTTTTCAAATGCTACATCAATTGTATTAATAAATAAGGCTAACTATTCACTAGTTGCAAAAGATTTAAATGCAATCTTGTTATCCTTAGGTTTTAAATACAATACCGCATATAAAGTGGATGTGCGTGTAATTAGTTCTTACGCTAATAACAACGAACAATTAGCATCTAATGTATTGACTTTGACAATGACTCCGTATGTAGTGCCTCCAAAAGTTACTCCTCCATCGTCAAAAGCATTGTTTTTGGTGGGTTCTGCAACAGCAGGTGGTTGGAATAATCCAGTTCCAGTACCTACACAACAATTTATTAGAGTTGACTCGGTTACTTACCAAGGAAAATTCTATTTAATTGGTGGTCAACAATACTTAGCATTACCAGTAAACGGTGATTGGAGCAATAAATATTCTGTTGCTGATAATTCTAAGTTTGGTTTAGCTAAGGGCGGTGATTTTGGCTTTAATTTTAATGATAACTTCCCTGGTCCAGCAGTAACAGGATTATATATTATTAAGTTAGACTTCCAAGCAGGTAAATTCACTGTTACTTTAGATAAA
>Ga0164294_10003465_pt1 | contig 14014 bp, 8 predicted proteins | sample GEODES005metaG_FD_111479 | JGI IMG/M metagenome (GOLD analysis project Ga0164294, IMG submission 111479) | Oligotrophic lake water microbial communities from Sparkling Lake, Wisconsin, USA - GEODES005 metaG | ecosystem: Environmental > Aquatic > Freshwater > Lake | place: USA: Sparkling Lake...
CTCACTCGAATCTCTCGGCATGGTCAAGCCCGGTGTCTGGTACATCGTGGGCTCGATCCTGTTCGGCGTCTTGGGCTACATCAGCTTTCGCCGAGGTCGCAAGACCGAGCAATCCAGCCTGATCTGGACCGGCTTCGCGCTGATGATTTTTCCGTATGCGGTGTCTGAGGTCTGGATGCTTTGGGCCGTGGGCACCAGCCTGTGCGTCTGGGTCTGGATGCGCTGGAACCCGCCGTCGTGATCGGCCGCTGGCAGACGCGCTGAATCAGCATCTTTTCGGCGTCAGGTGGGTTTGCATTGAACCCGAGCCGCGATCACCCAGGACTTGCCGAGCTGGGCAGCAGGTTCTTGCCCAGCAGCCGTTGAACGGCTGAATTGAGTTTTTGATATTCCACCGCACAGCGATTCGCCCGATCGGCCGATACGCGACCTTCCTCTAAGGCCCACTCAAATTCATCGTCGTTGCTGCCGTAGGCCCAGCAAGCCAGATTGGCTCCGCGTTGTTGGCTCAGGCCGTGCTCGTCGGATAGGTGTTGCAAGGTGAACCGGCTGCGCACGGTCCTGAAGAACCACAGCGCACCCGCGACGCCGTAGGTTCTGGTCTCGGCGTCGCTGTCGGTGAGCAGCAGGTAGGCGGAGATCTGGTCTGCGGCGTCCTCTTCACGGCCGAGGACCGGCAGCGAGTAAAGATCGATGACGGCATGACCGACCTCGTGAAGCGCCAAAAATTCGAAGGCTCCGCCCATCATGGCGTTTGCACCCTCTTCATCGAGCCGGAGTTTTCGATCGCGCAAAACGCTCTGACCCATGGCTGGCAGCAACTCGAGGCAGATAACGATCGTCTTTTTTGAGGAAACGTAGAAGGCGTTTGCCACGCCACATTCCTCTGCGGACAGCAGCAACGGTCCAGGCAACTTGAACCTGTCGTCAATCTGTGCCGCGAGTGCCTCTAGAACTTGCGCCTCTTGCAACTCACCGAGCATCGCCATAAGCGCTTGATTCGATGTTTCAACGTACTGAACCTGCACACGGGATTTGCGCTGCGGTTCGACCGCAAAAGTGCTGACCGCGCCGAATAACAAGATCACTGCAATGACTTCGCGATACATGAGCTTTGCGACCCGCGTGGCCGCTGAGTGTTGAGCAGCCAGTGGATGTTGGTTGCTGGGTTGCCCGCTGTCAATCACCCCTAACCGGGGGCACCCATTGATCGACCCTGCTTTCGTTGCATCCCACCTCGCTCAGCCGCGACAGCAATCCGCCGTGGCGCACGGTGGATGTGGCGATGGCGGCTTTGAGCACCTCGGCACTCGAGGCGATCGCCACGCGCTCGCGGGCCCGCGTCACCGCGGTGTAGAGCAGCTCGCGGGTGACCACGCGGCTGCGTTGGCCTGGCAACAGCACCAGCACGTTGTTGAATTCCGAGCCCTGCGCCTTGTGCACCGTCATCGCGTAGGCGGTTTGATGGGCGGGCAGGCGTACCGGTGCCACTGCACGAAAACCGCCACCGGCTTCGGGAAACCACACCAGCAGCTCACCCGCTGAGCCACCTTCGCCGCCCACGCTGCCAGCCGCAGGCAGCGCGATGCCGATGTCGCCGTTGAACAGCTTGAGCAGTGGGTCGTTGCGCAGCACCATCACCGGGCGGCCCGGGTACCAGGCCGAGGCGCCATCGCGGTGGCCCGTCGGCGCCAGGCCGAGGTGTTCGCGGGCTCGGCGCGTCATCAGCTCGTTGATGGCGATCACGCCGCGCGGGCCTTCGCGCACCGCGCACAGCACCCGAAAGGCGTCGAAGGCTCGGGTGATGGCTGCGTGGTCGGTGGGGTCGCGGCGCACCGCCTCGAGGTAGGGCGCGTAGCCATCCGATAGGTGCAACAGGTGCTGCAGGTGCTGCAGCGTGGGCTCGCCGGGTGCTGCGCCGCTGTCGTTGAGCCAGCGCACTGAAGTGTCTTGCCCCTCGCGCAGCCAGGCGATGGCTGCATCGGTGTGCGCATGGTTGATCTCGGTGGCCAGCCGGCCGATGCCCGAGTCGGCGGCGAAGCGGAAGTTCTGGTTGAACCACACGGCCGTGTCTTGCAGCGCGCTGGGCTGGCTGGCTGGCGGCGGCGTGATCTGCGCGGCGCTCAAACCGCACCAATCGGCCAGATCGCTGCGGCAGGCGTCGCTCAAACCCGGGTCGGCGCTCAGCTCCGAAAACACAGCGCCCGATTCCACCGCCGAGAGCTGGTCCTTGTCGCCCAGCAAGATGATGCGAGCGCTGTCGGGCACCGCTTCGAGCAACTGCGTGGCCAGCGACAGATCGAGCATCGAGGCCTCGTCGACCACCAACGCGTCGATGGCCAGGGGGTTGCCGGCGTGGTGCACGAAGCCGCCGGCGGGTGACACCACGAGCAGCCGGTGGATGGTGAATGACGCGGTGGGCAGCCGATCGCGGATGTGATCCGGCAGCTGTTCGGCGCGCGCTCGCAGTGCTTCGAGCATGCGCGCGGCCGCCTTGCCGGTGGGCGCGGCCAGCGCGATGCGGCAGCCGGGGTCTTGAGCGATCAGACAGGCCAGCAGGTTGACCACGGTGGTCGTCTTGCCGGTGCCCGGGCCGCCGCTGATGACAGTGAGGTGCTGGCGCAGGGCCAATGCGGCGGCCAGCTTTTGCCAATCGGCCGCGCCGTCGGTGCGCGTGGAGTTGGTCTGGAACAGCGCATGGAGCTGTGCGCGCGCCACCTCGCTCACGGCACACGGCGGCGCGCTGGCCGCGCGCATCAGCCGGCGTGCCAGACGCTGCTCGTAGTTGAAGTAGCGGTGCAGGTAGAGCCGGTCCTGCTCATCAAGGATCAGCGGCAGCGAACCCGGCGCTGCTGGCGTGCCCACCACGCCCGAGGCCAGCAGCGCTGAGCGCAGCGCATCGACGCTGATGGCGCTGGCCATCGAGGCTGCCGCGTCAGCCAGCGCGACGCACACATGACCGTCGCTGGTGGCCAGGCTCACCGCCTGAGCCGCATGGCGCAGCGTGTCGATCGTCGCGGCGTCGCAGCCTTGCCGGCGCAGCCACTGCTCGATGTGCAGTGCAAATCCCAGCGCGAGCTGCTCTGCGCCTGAGTGGGGTGTGGATGGCGAGGTGTTCATGCGCTTGGCGTGGTCGATCAGAGCAGGGCCGACAGGCGCTGCACGCACGCGAGCGTGGGCTTGTGGGCGTACACGCCGGTGGCCGCGCCGGCCTCATCACGCCAGCTGGGGCGCACGCCGCGCACGAACAGATACAGCACGCCGCCGAAGTGCGTGTCGTACTGGTAGCCCGGCATGCGCTGCTGCAAGTAGCGGTGCACCGCCACCGTGTAGAGCAGGTATTGCAGGTGGTAGCCGTTGCCTGTCATGGCGGCATGGAGGTGGGTCTGGCCGTACTGATCAGGCCCGTCGCCCAGGTGGTTGGATTTCCAGTCGAGCACGTAAAACAGGCCTTCGTGCTCGAACAGCAGATCGATGAAGCCGCGCAGGTAGCCTTCGAGCGAGCCGAAATCGAGCGCGTTCACCGGGTAGCCGTGGGCGCGCATGGCGGTGGCCAGGTCGCCGGCGGCCAGATGTCTCGACGGCAGGCTGAACTCAAGCTCGACCAGACGGCGCTGCAGCGGCACCTGGGCCAGCCTGAAGCCTCCTGGCAGCGGCGTGTGCAGCATGTCGCCCAGCATGCGGCCGAGCATCGCTGGCAGCAGCGTGGCCGCATCACCGTTGATCTGACCGGGGCGCACACTTTGCGGATGCAGCCGCAAGCCGGTGGCGATGGCGTCATCCCAGGTTTGCGCATCGGTGAAGTCGGCGCGTTCGAACACCGTGTGCATGCATTCGCCGGCCACCGGCCCGCGCGGAAAACGCAGGATGTCGTCGTCTGCCGCGTGGAACGGCGCGGCCGCCGGCAGCGGTGTTGGCGGGGGCGTTGTTTCGTCTGCGCGCAGGTCGTGGTCGACGGCCGCGCCTTCGTGCTGCGTGCCGTGGGCCAGGCTGCTGTAACTGCCGATGCGCCAGGCGTTGGGAATGCGGCCGGGCGCAGGCAAGGCGGCCAGCGTGTCGGGGGCAGGGCGCTGCAGCGCGAGCGGTGTGAATGGCGCGGTGGGCAGCGGCGACAGCTCGATGTCCGGCGCCTGATCGGCGGCCAGCTGCGACCACGCTGCGGCGATCTCAGTCGAGGACGGCTTGGCTTTCAACCAGGCCTCGGGCGCCTGGCCCTGACCGGCCGCCAGCCAGTTGAGCAAGCTGCGGTTGGCTTCGGTGGGCGAGGTGGTGTTGAAGGCCTTGTTCGTGTACGAGCCCACCACCAAATAGCAGCGGTGAACCGCGCGCGTGAGCGCCACGTAGATCAGCCGCAGGGTTTCGGCGGCGGTCTCGGTGGCCAGCTTTTGCTTGATGGTGCCGCCGATATCCACCGACTGGTCGAAGTCAGGGCGGAAGTCGACCACCGGTTGGTCCAGTTCGTCGTGGTACTCCTTGCCATCCAGGCCGCCGGGCACGCCCGCTGGGCGGCCGTCCCACAGCGCGGGGCAGAACACGATCGGGTACTCCAGCCCCTTGGCCTTGTGCACGGTGACGATCTGCAGCAGGTTGCGGTCGGATTCCAGCCGCAGTTGCGTGGCGTCGTCGCGTCGGCCCTGCGTGCGCTGGTTGTGCAGCCAGCGCAGCAGCGCTTCGGGCGAGGCGTGGCCGCTGGCGCCTTGCGAGGCTTCGTGCAGGCATTCGCACAGGTGCAGCAAGTTGGTCATGCGCCGCTCTCCGTCGTTGCGCGCCAGCAGCCGCTGGCTCACCTGCTCGTCGACCATCCAGCGCCTGAGCATCACGCCCACGCCGCGCTTGAGCCACAGCTCTCGGTGGTCACAGCAGCGCTTGATCAGCGACAGCAGTTCGAGCTCGTTGCCCGAGATCGCCTCGATGGCCGCCGCGTCACGCCCCAGCAGCTCGGTGGCCAGGGCTGCGCGCAGCAAGGGCTCGCGGGTGGGCTCGAGGATGGCGGCCAGCACGCGCTCGAGTTCTTCGGCATCGGTGCTGGCAAACACGCTGGCTTGCGACAGCTCGACGCTGCCCACGCCGAGCTCAGCCAGCGCGCGGCGCATCTGGCTGCCGTGCGCGTGGCTGCGCACCAGCACCGCGATGTCGCCGGCCGCCAGTGCACGGCCCGCCAGCGTGATGCGCCCTTGCTGCGCCGCGCCGATCAGTCGGGCGATTTCGCCGGCGCAGGCGTCCATCGCGGCCTGCATGGCTTGTGACTTGGGCCACGGATCACCGGCCTCGTCTTGCGGCAGAGACCACAGTTGCAGCGGCGCGCGCGGCTCGGTGGCGTCGATCAGCGCGTGGCGCGGCTTGGCACCGCAAGCCACTGGCTGGTAGTCGAGGCCCGCACGCATGAAGGCGCGGTCGTTGCGCTCGAACAGCGCGTTCAGGCCGCGCAGCAGTGGTGCGGTCGAGCGTTGGTTCTCGCTCAGCGTGTAAACCTGCGCCGCGCAGGCTCGCGCATGCAGATAGGTCGGCAGGTCGGCATTGCGAAAGCTGTAGATCGCCTGCTTGGGGTCGCCCACCAGGAACAGCGGCGAGCTGCCGTCGCCATAGAGCGTTTGGAACACCGCGAACTGCAGCGGGTCGGTGTCTTGAAACTCGTCGATCAGCGCGGCCGGGAAGCGCGCTTTGAGCGTTGCGGCCAGGTCAGGGCTGTCGCTCGACGTCAGCCGCTCGTGCAGGTTGTAGAGCATGTCGTCGAAGGCGATCACGCGGCGATCGCGCTTGAGCTGGCGCAGCGCGGCAGGGCCGTCGGTGAGCAGCGTGCGCAGCAGGCGCAGGCGGTCGAGATCGAGGGCGGTGTCGCTGGCTTGGCGCAGATCGAGCAACTGCTCGGCGAGGGCGAAGAAGGGGTGATGCGTGGCGAGCACATGTTTGCCCGTGGGCTTGAGTCGGCGCTTGGCGAACAGGTCCAGCTTTTCGAGTTTGGGCGATGCGGCGAGCGGGTCGGCGCTGGCCAGCGCTTGGTCCCAGCTGGCCGCTGCCGTCGCGACAGCCGTTGGATTGAAGTGGCTCTTGTGCATGAAAGGCCGTGCCGCATCGACCCAGGCCAGGATCACCTCGCGCTCTTGCTGCCACCACGCCCGCGCCTGCGCGTGCGCCGCGCTCAGCGCCGTGATGTCGACCGCCGCAGCCGTGTCGACATCGGCGGGCCAGATCGCCGTGGACAGCGGCTTGGAAAGTTGCCGCTTGAGCAGCTTGGCGAACTTGTCCGGGGTGTCCTTGCGGCTGAGCAGGTGGGCGACCAAAGCGCTTGAGGTGGTGTCGGCCGCCACATGGCGGCGCCAGAAGTCGTGCACCACCTCGATCACCAGCTCGCTGTCGTCTTGCATCGCCTCGAGCTTCATCGGCACGCCGGCGGTGAAGGGCGCGTCGCCCAGCGCGCGCTGGCAAAAGCTGTGGATGGTGAAGATCGAAGCCTCGTCAAAGGCCTGCAGCGCGGCATCGAGCCGCAGCCGCATCGCCTCGTCGCCCAGCGCGTGAACGCCGCTCAAGCTGCTGAGCAGCTGGCCGACAAAAGGATCGCCCGCCGCAGCCGCGGTGCCCGGTGCGCGCAGCTCGTCCAGCGTTTGCAGGATGCGGCTGCGGATGCGCTCGCGCAGCTCGGCCGTGGCCGCCTTGGTGAAGGTGACCACCAGAATCTGCTGCACATCGAGCTGCCGCTCGAGCAGCAGCCGCAGGTACAGCGCGCAGATGTTCCAGGTCTTGCCGGTGCCGGCCGAGGCCTCGATCAGGCGGGTGCCGCCGAGCGGGCAGGTGAAGACGTTCAGCGGTGTGGGGGTCATGGCGCCTCGCCCTCGGGTCGCAGTTGCATCACCACCGGGCCGAACACCGTATCGGCCAGCTCCTTGAAGTCTTTGTCGAGCGGATCACCAAGCCCGCGCAGCGCCAGCCGATAGGCCGCATCGGTCTCTTCGCCATGGCCGCTGTGGTGCGAGGGCTTCCATTTGCTGCGGGCCTTGGCCTCGCTGCCGCCAGGTTCCTTCAAAGCCCATGCCGCCTTGGGAAAGAAATGCACCGGCTTGCTCAGGCCGGTTCTGTAGATCTCGAGCAGCGATCGCAACAGGCCGCGCGGATCGGCAGGTGCGTCAAAGCGCAACTCGTCGAATTTGGCCAGCCAGCGCGTGCACGGGTGCACGCCGGCCGGCGGGTCGGCGCACAGCGCCAGGTGGTGCAGCCAGGCTTCGAGCACGTCGGTGGCGCGCCGCTCGTCGCAGCGCCAGCGCACCAGCCCTGAGGGCCGCAAATCGGCAAAGCCGGCGCTCAAGCGCCAGGCCTCACCGTCCAGATCGATGTCGATCAATGCGTGATGCGCCGGCAGGCAGGGCTCGGCAGTGGCCTGGACCACCCGCGCCGCAAACGAAGTCATCGATTCCAGCGTGCGGTCGAGCAGCTGCGTGCCCATTGCACCGCCGGGCAGTTCGGTGCCGGCGGCTGCCAGCTCGCGCAGTTCGGCAGCGTCGGTGCCTTGCAGCGCGCGTGGCAGCAGCCGCTGCGCGAGTGCGGTGCTGGCCGACCACTCGGCCACGAAGGGCTCGTCGTCTTGCAGCTCGTCTTCGTCGCGCTGTAGCGCGATGCCCAGGCGGTGCTTGAGCAGGTAGCGGCACGGGTTGCGGAAAAACTCGACCAGCTGCGCGATCGACACCTCGCGCCACTCGGGACCTGGTGCAGCCAGCGGGGCGTTGACGGCAAAGAACGGGCGCTGCGGATCGGACGAGGCGTCGTCGTCACTGTCGGTGCCGCCATCGCCTTCGTCGTCCTCGTCCCCGAAGCCGTCTTCGTCGGTGGCCAACTCCACGCTTTGCGGCAATTCCAGCGGCGCTTGCGCAGCCTGACGCAGCGCCTCGGCCAGTTCGCGGTTGAAGCTGCGCAAGCGCACGTCGCCACCATCGGTGAACGCTTCGATGGAAAACGGCTGCAGCGGGTGCTCGACCACCAATTGGTGCCGCGCCTGCGCCAGCGAATCGGGCGAGCCGGGATCCTTGGCGATGGCGGGCACCGCCACTTCGAGCAGTTCGGACACCAGCACTGACGGCGGCAGCGGCGAGTTGTCGCGCACGCTGCGCCCGGTGTAGCTCAGGTACAGGCGGTGCCGCGCCGACAGCAGCAAGTCAAGGAACAGGTTGCGCTCGTCTTGGCGGCGCTGGCGATCGCCGCGTTGTGGCGCGATGGCCATCAGGTCGAATTCGCTCGGGCGGCTGTTGCTTGGAAAAGCGCCGTCGTTCAAGCCGATGGCGCACACCACATCAAACGGCAGCGTGTGCAAGCTGCTCATCGACGAGAAGGTGATGCCGCCGCTGGGCACGCCGCCGCGCGCCGGGTCGTCGAGCAACTGCTCGAGCGCGGCGCGCACCACGGCCAGCCGTACGGGCTGCTCGATGCCACCGCGCCGCATGCTGTCGGCCAGTTCGCGCACGGCGTCTTGCAATTCGCGCTGGTCGTCGAGCTCGTCGTCCTTCGCTTTCATGAACGTGCTGATGGCTTCGAGCAGCAACGCGGACCACACGTCAGGCAGCTGCGCCACGTCCACCGAACGGTGCAGCTGCTGCAGCGCCTCGGTGTAGCGCCAGAAGGCGCCCAGCGCGACGGCGCTTGAACCCTCGGCGTCACCACACGGCAGCGCACCGTCGAACGGCTCGCCCACATCCGACGGCAGCGCGTAGCCCAGAAACAGCCGGTCCATGCCATCGGCCAGCGTGTGACGTGCGTCGGCCGGCACGTCGAACCTTGCGCGGTGGTCGGCGTCGATCGCCCAGCGCATGCCCGAGGCCAGCATCCAGTCGTACACCTGCTGCAGCGCGGCGTCGTCGAGTCCAAAGCGCCGCGCCACGATGGCTTGCTGCAGCACGCCGAACACCGCGCTGGCCGCAAACCGCGAGCCGGCCAGCGACAGCAGCGCGAGCAGCGCACGCGCCGGCGCATTGACGCTGCTGCGCGCGCGGCCGGTGATGGTGTGAGGCAGGTAGCGGTCTTTCGGTGCGGTGCCGAACACCGCGTCGATCAGGGGCGCGGCGGCCTCCAGATCAGGCGTGACCACCAGGATGCTCGAAGGCTTGAGCACCTCACCCCGATCAGCTGCCTGCGCAAACAGCCCCAGCAGGTGGTCTTGCAGCACCTCGAGCTCGCGGGTGAGCGAGTGGCACACATGCACTTCAAGGCTGCGGTCGTCGTCCGCGATGGCCACCGAACCGGGCTCGAGCGGCTCGAGCGCGAGGAGGGTGTCTTGCAGCCGGGCGAGCAGCGTGTCGCCGCCGTGGGGCACGAAATCGCTGTCGTCGGTGATGCCTTCGCCCATGGCATGGACCAACCCATCGATGTGCGACTGCGTCTTGCGGCCCCAGGCTGCGAGCAGGCGGTTGCCTTCTTCATGGCCGTCGGCCAGCCCGCGTGCGGCCAGGTAGCTCAGGCGGCGCCGGTCGATCAGCTCGAACCAGTACGCCTCGCAGGGGTTGAGCACGTAGACATGCACTTCGCTCACGCTGGCGATCGCCTTGAGCAGCTCGATGTGCTGCGGCGGCATGGTCGACAACGCGAAGACGTGCGCGCACGCCGGCAGCCCGGCTTGCATTGCCCCGGACTGGCCCAGACGCTGCAGCGTGTCAATGAAACTCCGCGCCGGGTGCTGAGCGCTCACGCCCAGCTCTGTGCTGATGCGCCGCCACAGCGCGGCCTGCCAGGCCTCGTCGGCCAGGGCCGAGGCGGCTGTCTTGACGGGCAGGGCGCTGCGACCCTGAAGCCAGGCATCCAGCCAGCCGGGTCGATAGGTGATGTACTGATCGATCAGGCCGGCCACACGCTGCGCGAGCTCAAAGCGCATCACGTCATCGGCGTGGCTCAGGTAGCCGGCCAGCCGCGGGTGGGCATTGACCAGCGCGGCATCACCCAGCGCGCTGTAGATGCGCCAAGCCAGCACGCTCGGCACGAAGGGCGATTCGGCGGCCACGTCGGGCACCACGCGGCCGACCTGCTGCCACAGCCAGCGCGCCAGAAAGTCGAACCGCACGTTGGCGCAGATGCCGTCGTGATCGGCGATGGCCAGCGTCAGCGCACGGCGCACCGCCGCGCTGGGCACGATGAGCTGATCGGCTGCCAACACATCGCCACGGGCGCCGGCCAACTGGCGCAGCAGCGCTTGCGTGAGGGTGTCAAACCGGTTGCTGAAGTGGAGTTGGAACATGGCCATGAGCCGTCAGTATCAGCGACCGCAAGCTCGTGGCGTGAGCCTGCGCATGGCTACTTTGGTTCGGCCGAAAGCTACGGTTTGAGTGACAACTTGTCATCTTCGGGCCGGAGAATGCAGTCGTTGCTTGGCGATGTTTCTGCGCCAATTCACCTCGAAACATCGACCGACGCCCAGATGTCCGACAGCCAGGATTTTTCCTTCATCGCACAGCAACTCGCGTGGCTGGAAGCCTATCTGCGCGACATGCCCGCGTCCGAAGAGACGCAGCGGCTTGAAGCGGCGATGGCCTCGCTCAAGCGGGCTCAGGCCGTGATGCTGGAGCTGGACCACCTCAGCAACGCCGCTCAGGCGCCGGATTCGACCTCAGCCGGCTGAGGTGTTCCGAGAGCGGTTCACGCGCACGGCACAACGACGCGCGATCGCAATGGCCAGCACCGCGCTGATCAGGCCCAGCACCAGCCGCCCGCCGCCATTGAGAAAGATGTTCCACCACACCAGCGCCGACCAGTCGTCTGGCGCGTGTCTTTGCAGCTGGGCAAACCAAAGCCATGCGGCCATCGACAACGGCGTGTTGATCAGCAGCACCCCGGCTTGCAGCACGGCGCCGATGGCCAGGCGCACGGCGATTTCGAGCAGGTAAGCCGGCCAGGCGAGCATCAACACCAGCGCCACCAGCATGGGCTGCAGGACGTTGCCGGTGGCTGAACCTACCGCCATGACCGAAACCCCATCGGGCACCACGGCCGTGCTGCTAAACATCAAGGTGCGTTTGAGTTGCGCCAGCGCGACCAGCGAATCGGCTCCGCGGTCTTTCGCAAAGTCGAACTGAAGCACCGTGAAATCGTCGGCTGCCGTCTCCAAAGCCCAGGACAGCACGGGCTTCAACTGCACCAGCAGATCGTGCGACCACAGGTGAGCTGCCAGCAGCACCAAGGCGGTGGCCAGCGCCAGACGCCAGATCAAGCTGGCCGCGCTGGCGCCGCGTGGTGTGTGCGATGCCGACAAATCGCTGCTGCTCATGTGTCGCCGGGCTTGGTGCGCTGCAGCCACACGTGGAAAAACAGCCCGGTCAACACGATCATGAGCAGCGGCGCGGCGGTGTTGTGCAGCAGCTCGAACAGCTCGCGGTCCGAGCGAAACGCATAGAACAGCGCGAGGATTCGGGCCTGATTCAGCGCCAGCACCCACACGCATCCCGCCACGATGCCCAGCAGCCGCGCGCGCCACGGCATCGCAAAGACGATGAATGCCGCGCCGAGCATGAAGATGACGTCGGTGCCTTCGCAGCCGAACTTCACGTTCAGGCCACCGGCCGGTGCAACGATGCGCGCGCCTTCGGCCACGGCGCTGGCCTCGGGGGTGATGAGGTTGATCAGCGCGGTGGCGCTGCGCACGGTCAGGTCATGAACCCACAGCCGCTCGACCCAGCTGCCGCGCGCTGCTTCCCACGCTGCTTGAAACCCCATGAAAAGCGCGACGAAGCCCAGCACGCGCCAGACCGTGTGGCGCGCTGGCGTGGGCGATTCAACCGCCGAAACCGGGTCTGGCGCTGGGGCTTCATTCATGATGTTGGTTCACCGTAGCCAGCCAATGTGACGCTCAGCGGAGGTTGACTGGCTATTTCGGATCAATCCGAACAGGCCGTGTCTTTCGTGCGCCGCGGTCGACGTGCCGTCACATCGGCAAGGCAACATCTTCACTGTGACCTACACACCTCTTGCCCTGTCGAAATTCACGGCCTTGGCCGTGCTGCTCATCGCGAGTACCCCGGCACTTTGTGCGGCCGAGACCGTGCCGTCGTCGCAGCCCAAACAGGTTCATGCGCAGTTGCTGCTGGTCGCCGCCTCGGCGTCCCAGCCTGAAACGTTTGCCCTGGTGCACGACGGTGAGCACGCAGCTGACGAGGATCACAAGACGCAGCCCCTGCCGCAAGTTCCAGCCCCCGTGGCTCCCGTGCCCGAGCTCGATACCTGGGCCTTGATGCTGGGCGGTCTTGGTGCGCTGATGTTCATCACGCGCCGTCGGCTCTTCGCCTGAAGCGGCTTGGCCGCAAGGCGTCGGTGGCCGCAGCCCCGAACGCCTTGGCCGACAGTGACCTCAACCTTGTGAAAGCATCTTGCGGGCTTCGTCAGCCCCAGGCAACTTGGCATTGCTGCCCAGCGCCTTGTTGACCAGCTCCTGGCCCTTGGCCGTGTTGCCTGACTTGTAAAGCGCCATGCCCAGATGCAACTGCAGCAGCGGTGCATTTGGCGCCAGCTGAACCGAGCGCTCGAGCACCGGCGCGGCTTCGGCGTACTGACCCAACTTGTAGTGGGCCCAGCCCAGGGTGTCGAGGTAGCCGGGGTTGGTCGAGCTCTTGAAGCGCGTGGTCAGCGTCAGCGCGCGCTCCAGGCTGGCCTTGTCACCCTTGACTTCGATGAGCTGGTAAGCCAAGTTGTTGGCAAAGACCTCGTCATCGGGGGCCCGCTTGACCAGCGTCTCGTAAGCGGCGATCGAGTCGTCGGTGCGCCCGGCGCGTGACAGCAGTTCAGCGCGCGCGGCGGTCAGCGAGTTGTTGTCAGGAATGGCGCGCTCGCCTTGCTGCAAAGTGCCAATCGCGTCCTCGATAGCGTTGCGCTGGGTCTGGATGCGTGCCAAACCCAGGTAGCCCGCTGGCACGGTGGGCGCGAACTCGACCATCTTGCGGTAGGCCGATTCGGCCGCCGGCGCATCGCCGCGGGCCAGAGCAACTTCGCCGCGCAGCTGATACGGCAGCACGTTCTTGGGATCGCGCTTGGCCATCTCGTCGATGCGCGCGTTGGCCTCGTCAAAGCGGCGTTGCGTGATCAGGATGCCGATGCCGTACAGCGCAGGCTCGGCCGCGTTGGGCGCCAGCTTGGCCGCCGCGTCGTACTCCTTCAGCGCGGCGTCGTACTTCTTTTGCTCGCCATACAACTTGCCCAGCCGCAGCGAGCCCGCCGGGTTTTTGGGGAACTGGGTCTTCAGCGACGCAAAGACCTTCTCGGCCTCATCGGGCTGTTTGCGCGCCAGCGCCAGCTCGGCTTTCATGTCCCATGCGCGCAGGTCTTGCGGCGCAGCCTTAAGGGCCTTGTCGATTTCAGCTTCAGCGGTCTTGTAGTCCTTGGCATCGGCCATGTCGGCGGCCACCAGCAGCATCAGGTTGGCGTTGTCGGGTTTGGCTTTCAGGGCGTCCATCAGCACTTCGCGCGCGAGTTGGGGCTCGCCTGCTTGTCGGTGCGCCTGCGCGAGCAGGCCAGCCACCTCGGGCGAACCCGGCTGATCGCGCATCACGCTGCGCAAGTCGATGATGGCGCTCGTGGCATTGCCCTCGGCCAGCAGAATCCGCGCGCGCATCAGCAGTGCGGCGTTGTCGCGCGGGTTGGCGGCCAGCACTTCGTCGATCAGCTTGCGCGCCTCTTCGGTCTGGCGGCGCGACAGCGCGTCGGCCGCCAACTGGTCGCGCGCCGTCAGACCGGCAGGCTCTTTCTGGGCGATCTCGACGATCTGCAAGAGCTCGCGGCGGGCGTCGTCCGGGCGGTTCGAGTTTTGGTACAGCCTGACCAGGCCGAAGCGCACCGTGGTGTCCTTGGGCTTGGCAGCAATGACGGCCAGAAACTCTTTTTCGGCCACGTCGCGGCCTCGCGTGACGCTCAGGAATTCGAGCACCGCCCGCCTGCGCTCGCTGTCATCGGGCTGTGACTTGATGGCTTCGCGTGGCCCTCCGTCGGCGCTGTTGAGGTCCTTGCGGCGCACTTGATCACCGGCACACGCATTCCACAACTGGTTGTTCTTGGGCGC
>Ga0164294_10003466_pt1 | contig 14011 bp, 11 predicted proteins | sample GEODES005metaG_FD_111479 | JGI IMG/M metagenome (GOLD analysis project Ga0164294, IMG submission 111479) | Oligotrophic lake water microbial communities from Sparkling Lake, Wisconsin, USA - GEODES005 metaG | ecosystem: Environmental > Aquatic > Freshwater > Lake | place: USA: Sparkling Lake...
CGGCGGGCGGAAGGATTAGTGCGGCTACATCAATTTTGCCAGGCGCGGCCGCGGTGAGCAAAAGGGCGGCAAGCGGCGTTAGGGTGCGGATCATGCTCGCCTCATCGAAAAGAGCTGCTCTTGGGGAGGCCAACCAAATATCGGTCGTCTCGTCAGTTTTTAGTCTCGCGATGCGCCTCCGCTAGCTCCTGCCGCCCGGACCGGTCCGCGTCGGGTGAGATCGCCACAATCTTTTGGTAGAAACGCCGGGCTTTATCTTGTGCCCCCGCTAACTTCGCTGCACGCGCCGCGCCGTAAAGCGACCAGAAGCGGTTAGGTTGCTGCACGAGCGACGCTTCGAAGGCTTTGCTCGCATCGGCCGGCTGCTTCAGGTCGAGCAGAATCTCGCCGAGCATCTCGCTGGCTGGTTGCAGCGGACCGGGCGTGACCGAAGCCAGCTGGCTCTTGCCCTCCATCTCGGCCGCCGCGCGCAACTCAGACAGTGCCTCGGCAACCTTGCCTGTGGTGTAGGCCAGCGTTGCGGCGACTTCCCGTCGTTGGATGTCGATTTGATTAGCCCAATAGTCTTCACCCATCCCAGCTAACTTGCCGTGGATCTGGTCAAGCGACGCGATCGCAGCCTGAGTACCGACAATGTCATGCAAATGGGCCGCGCCCAGACCGCGCGCGAAATAGGTGATTGCATCCGCATAGGGAAACCGGGTCGGGAGCGGTTGCAGCTTTGCGGCTTCAGCCCAGGCGCGGCGCTCAAGAACATAGCGCGCGGGGATGGCGGCGTGCGCGAAGTAGGCCGCCGATGCGGGCGCCGCGCCGTTGGCCTTGGCTGGATCGAAATGCGAAAATACCTCTCCAGACACCGCCACCAGTCGCTCAGCAGCGCGGTCCTGTCCTGTCTGCAGATAAGCGTACACCATATAGTCGTTCGCATGCAGTTCGTCCGCGGGCTGCCCTGCGGCGCGCGCCGCCAATGCGGACGCCAGATTGGTTGAGATCGAAGCCTGCCAGTCCCCTAGCCTGGTGAAAGTGTGCGAAGGCATGTGCAGCGCATGGGGGGTCGAAGGCGCTATCTCGCTGTAGCGTCGTGCCGCTTCGGCAGCACGCGATGCGAGCGCCGGCTCGTCATAAGCGTGAATAATGTAATGGGCCAACCCCGGGTGATCGGGGTATTTGGCAAACAGGCCCTCAAGGATAGCGCCTGATTTAAGCTGTTTCGCGTAGGTCTTGTCAGCGGGATCAGCGGCCGCGGCTAACGCCAGCGCGTAGAATATGCGTGCTTCGATATCGTCAGGATAGTCGGCAGCGACCCGCGCCATCGCGCTTTCATAAGCGACAAGTCGCGCGTCCTGATCGAGGTGGTCGGCGCCTACATAGAGATTAGCAACGGCATCAAGATAGGCCCGCTCGCGCTTCGACCCTACAGGAAGTGCGCGGCCGAGCTCCACAGCCTTTAGTCCCTGCGCCAGCTGGCTGGGTGACTTGAAGCCCGCAAAGGGATTGCTCCAGTCGCTAAGCGCAATGCCCCAATAAGCGATCGCGCAATTAGGGTCAGCGGCGAGCACGGCGCGAAAACCGTCGATCGCATTGCCGAACTGGAAGCTGTGCATCAGCGCCACCGCGCGATCGAACTGCGGTTGCACAGTCGGACCACACGAGGTTGCGAAACTGACGCTGCCCAGCCGCTCCATCGAAGCGTGATCGTGCATCACCATCGATTGCGGCGGCTCCGCCTTTGCGGGCGCGACAGCCAGAAGAATTAAGGCGGCGATCCCGACCGTCGCGCCTACCGACCGAGCGGAGGTCGCTGCAGCTGCATTGTTCTTGCTTGGATTCATGCTCAGACAGTGCGCCGTGAGCTTAGTGGAAGCAATGTCGATCGCGGATTTGCGCTAGGACGCGTAAGCTCGGCTCAGCGGGACTGAAAGCGGTCGGTCTGCAAAGCGTCCCAATACTCGACATCCAACGCTGTCCAAAGTTTTCCCGAAAGCAGTCGCTGATTCATCGGGTTGGGCAATCTTTGCCGCTAACGCATGCCGCCTTAGATAGTGGGGCGCACAATCAATCGGCATGCTAATTCGCCGCCGGTCCATTGAATAGCGAAGGCTTCGCTAATTTCCTTCCAGCTACCCGCGGGTCTTCCGCCACCATGGTTGGTTCCAAGACACGAGCATTCGCAGAGATCCCGCTTGGCATTCCAGCACGATTCTGCACAGATTTCGGCCCTATTGAGGGGCTGAATCACGTACACTCGACCATATTTGGCGACGCAGCGGCGAATAAGCGGGCTGAACCAAGCCATAGGGACCTCCCAATGCAGCTTGTCCGTTTTTGGGCTACGGACGCTTTTCGGATTGATCCGGCCGCAAGCTTGCAGCCAGGCCCGTTTGTCGGCCGCATAGGGAAGACGCACAAACAGAGGAGGTTCCTTGCGAGGTCGAAGCAAAACGGGGATGTTTTGCTGGCCCCAAATTTCGCCAATGCGACGGGTCACGCCTTCCGGAATTTTCGGTGCGCGCGCCATATCTTTACTGCCTCAGCGCGGTTGGCGTTTGGTGCAGCTCGTTGAATAGATCATCGAAGATACGGTCGGCGCCCCAAGCTTGGGCCGAGGTGTAGGCGAGCATTCTTTCCTGGTCGCCTGTTAGTAAATCTCCCTCTGGCTTGTAACCGAGGTCGTGATTGGATTCCGACCATGCATGTTGAAAAAGGGTTTTGATCTGCAGTTCGAAGAACTCAGGCACGAGCGCTTCGGGCCAGCTCGGATCAACGATCTCCCTCGGAAACAGGCACACGAAGTGCCGTCCAAAATACCCGAACTGCCACTCCGAAGCCGGAACCAGATCTTTAGTTTCGGTGGGGCGAAGATACTCTAGGAGGATATCTGATATCCGCTGAACGTCGGATTTGTAAAAGACGATAACCCTGGCCCCAACCTGATCCTGAATCTGATGGAGCGGATGCTCGTATTTGGGGCCGCCAGCGTTTGGAACCTGCTTCGCTGCTTTGGTCACGAAGCGATCGACGCTCTTTGGCCGTGCTGAAATGCGGTCGATGCGGGCTTGGCCATCGAGGAGGTCGACTATGAGAGCCTGAAGAGCGTCCGCGAGAGGCGTCAGCACTCTTTGATAGCGCTCGATATAGTCGTCCCTCAGGCTCATCGAGGCAGCTTAGTTAGTTTGAAGCCAATTTCAGTCCCTGTGGCGCTATACGTAACCCGGCCGGCATCGTTTTCGTCCGAGCGAGCGAACACCGCATCGAAATCCGCCGCCGGTGCGGTCAACATCGCACCGGAATCCAGCTCTACGGTTTTATAGGGGAGCTGACGCTGGAATTCCTCGGCGCTAAAGCGAAATTGCTCGTTGGCGAGGCCGCTATGCCTGAATTCTGCCGTGATAGCCTCCTTGGCTTCAGCAGACAGGGCAAGCTGATCGAGGAATTGAGCGCCTGTGAGCACTTGGCCGTTGAGGTTGGGTGCAAGCGTGGCGGAGGCTGCGATCTCGTTTTTGACCTTCAAGTTCGTAGACCCTCGCGCGGCTTTTCGCATGGCCGCGGCTACCACTCTGGTGCCCTGTGCTGAGGTCGTGCGAAAATCCGACAACAGGAAGTCCGTTATCCAATATCGCGAGACCTCGACCTCTCGGCTGTTGATCTGTCGGTCGACAGCTCGGCCCGACCAAAATGCTTGAGGCGTTAATATGCCTTCATAGACGACAGCTTTATAGGCGCCGGCATTCCGCATGAACACGCGTTGGATGAAGCTTACGGTGAGTTGCTCGGGGTTTTCATCGGCGAGGATGCCGCTGTTTGCTGCGAATCGCGCGATGAGCACCTTCGTCCGATCCTCGAACTGACCAGTAGCTAGAAAGAGCAGGCCAAGCGCCGATCGCTTCGTCGTATGCGCCCCTAGCCGGACTGCGAGGGGCAAGCCAGTACTCACCGACGGCGCATTCGCATAAGCAAGTACCAGGCTCCTGCACTCGTTCAGGGCTTCGCCATTTTCGTCGCGGTCGAATGAAATGTCGATCTTGCACTCGTTATCTGTCGAGGTGAAGATGTCCTCAAGGAGATCGTATACTTCGCCTTCCAGTGAAACATTCGCCCCGCTAATAGCCCTTGGCTCCGGTGCATTCTTGTTCGGGTAGACCAAAAATGTCTGAAGATGTGCTATCGTCATCAATATCCTCCCGATCGCAGGATTATCATGATGTTCGGCGTCTGGAGTACTTAATATTGATCCGAGTGATGTTTTTTAACCCGTAGGACATGTGAGGAAGGGCTCATCTTCGACACTTAGGTTGCGCTCTCTTCGGCGACGTAGAAGGCCATGCTGACAAGGAGCGGATAGCGGCCGCTTGGGTGTCTTCGCACTTCAAGCCCGATCGTCTACCAACGGTTCGAGATTCAGACGCGAACTTGATCAGCCGCCGCTGTCAGTGCTGATATTCAGTTTCCAGCGGATTTTGCCTTGCGCTGTGGTGTGCTGATGATGGTTCTGCGGTGGAAAGGGATCATCCTCGTTTGAAGCGATCTCCTTATTGCAGCCTAAACAGCGATAGATGCCTGAACGGGGTACCGTGTCACCGGGATGATAGGTAGTCGTCCACCACGACTTATCAGCAGCCGCTTTCTTCAAATTCGATGAATCGATGTACCAAGACAACGTTTGCCCCCCAATCCAAGGGGACGAGATTTACGGCGCATCGCTCACCAGGTGAAGAGTCCTAAATGTTCAAAATGGTGCGATCGCGGGACGAGCCCGCCATTATCGTTTCGTTGCTGTGCGGAGACCAACAGCCTCAGCTTTGCCGATAAACCTTTCGGTCTGCACCTCGGATATTCAATTCAGCACCCGCTTTGGAGTGCGTCACTCTCAAACGCTTCGTCTAGCGGATTAACGACGTCTTTTGCAGATTATGCTCCTGAGCGACCAGTCATCTCCCGGCCCAAATGACTCCAATCGCTAAAGAAGAAGTCCCTGCGACGACGGTGCTGCACCAACTTGAATGACGCCGTTTATCAACCATTGGTCCGGCCATCGTCGGTGGGTACCCATCGCCAGCATGATCCCACGCTGAGGCAGATCAACCCCAAACTTGTGCTGCATCCAGTCAATAGCTTGCGCGTCTGATCCAAACTCATGACGTCGGCGCAGAAAAGTCGCTTCCGTTTCCCAATCTTGGCATGTTCCGGTGTGCTCGCCGTCATCGTCTCGGTACGTATACCTAAAGGCGTACGGCGAAGCCTCCGCCGACACGTTCTCCGATAGCTGAAACATATCTCCCTGCTCTCGAATTGCCTTGCGGTTCGCCAGCTCCCGGTCGACTTCCTCCGTCGATCGCCGGATGACATCGAAGCGCACAAATTCCATCTGTAATAGAGCTAGACTACGGCCAGCAGCACGTTCAGCCTTCAGGCTGGTCACCGCCGTGCGATGTAAAAGGTCAGACCGCTCAGTCTTAGGGAGCGCGCCGACGATCTCAATTGACTTGTCATCAACACGACGAGATTCACTCCGCTGATCTGCGGCAGCGCGGGGTCTTCGCCATCGGTATCGAATGCGATCCCAGCGCCTAAATTGCTGTCGCTGATCTAGATAACGGAACGATACCGGGTAGAGTCTAACCCAACACCCGTGTCTGTCGATTGCGGCGCAACAGACCGTGGCGCCGTACTGCTGGCTAACCCGCGGGGCGGCCTTGACGACTACGAAAGCCTCATCTTCAACATGCTCCAGCGCGCCGCTCGGTTCCATCGTGACGTGCCCCCCTCCGCCCAGCGGCCGACTGGACGCCGATGTGCTTGACTTGGAAAGAGCCTAATCGCTGTAGATCATCGCACAAGAGCTGGCGATGGCAGTGCCGATGATCGCGTTCGTAACAAAGAAGCACACAACTTTCACTTTCCAATACCTGCCGCAGTGCCGCAAGTTCCTCGCGTGCAGCGCTAGTTTCCATATGAGCTTTGAAGATTTGCTTGAACTCGTCGGTCCGGCCGGCCCGAGCAGCCTCGCGCCCCGCTTTAGGATCGCCGAGAGTCTTGCGGTGCTCATAAGACAGACCATGTTCTTCTAGCGCGGCTCGCAGTATGTTTTTCGAAAATCCCGGTCGGCGTGATTGTGGAAGCTCACGAACATCGACCACGCGCCGAACTCCCACCAACTGTAAGGTTGCAATGAAATCGGAGAGCGTAGCGCCCTCGTACCCGATGGTGAAAATCGTCTGCATTTCGGCACTATATCGCCTAATCGAGTCGGAAATATGAAGCGGCTTCTTCGGGGCGCTCCCGTACGTGGGGCGGCCGGGCAGAGCGCTAGCTATGATCATCCCGCTTGACGTATGTCCGCTTGACCATCTTGCGGCGGAAAAGCCGCCAGTCCGGTAACGGCCCAACACCCGTCGTCCCCGCGCTATCTCGCCATACCATGTCTACCTTGAGATAGACATTGACGCGGCCAATCGGCTTGATTAGGTGACAGATGTCTATCGATGGATAGATAGTTAAGGGAGATTTGCGATGGACCGCCGGCTATTGACGCTTGCGCTCGGTATGTTTGCACTGGGAACAGACAGTTTCGTAGTTGCCGGTGTGCTACCCGAGATTTCGACCTCCTTCCGCGTGAGCATCGGCGTCGCCGCGCAGCTGACAACGGTTTATGCCCTGTCCTATGCGTTGCTGTCGCCGACTGCGGCGGCGCTGTTCGCACACGTGGATCGCAAGAAGTTGATGCTGTCCGGTCTCGGCGTTTTCATCGTCGCCAATCTCGCGACCGCAGTAGCCCCGAGCTTTGCTCTGGCATTGGCGGCCCGCGCACTCGCGGGGCTCGGCGCCGCGATGTACGCGCCAACTGCAACCGGGGCAGGGGCGAGCATTACGCCTCCTGAGCGCCGCGGGTTTGCCCTGGCGATCGTCGTCGCTGGCCTGACATTCTCGACGGCTCTTGGGTCGCCGATCGGAACAGTAATCGGTGGGCTCGGCGATTGGCGGTGGACCATGGTGTTCGTGTCCGCAATTGGGACGACCGCTGCGTTTGGCATTACTGTATTGATGCGCAACATCCCACTGCCGCCAGCGATCTCGTTGAAGCAGCGGCTCGCGCCCTTTGCCAATCACCGGATCGGTATGACATTGCTAACCACTCTGCTGGTGCAGGGCGGCAACTTCGCGATCTACACTTACTTCGCGGTGATCTTCGACCGGGCAACGCACGGCAATCCGCTGATCCTCGGAGCGTTGCTCGTTCTTTGGGGAGCCTCCGGCACAGTCGCTAACCTCGTCGCCGGACGTCTGATCGACACGATCGGCACACGCAAGATCCTGGTTTCGGTGTTGATGGTGCTGATTATCACCAGCGCTGCAATTCCCTGGGCCGGTGCGACGCTGCCACTCGCCATCATCGCGATCGCTCTTCACGGAGCGACAAGTTGGGGTCAGCTCGCGGCTCAGCAACATCGCCTGGTCTCGATCATGCCTGCGGCGGCGCCGATCGTACTCGGGCTCAACACCTCCTTCACCTATTTCGGGGTGGCGTCCGCCGGGATCATTGGTGCTGCCAGCCTTAAAATGGTCGGCGCGCACGACATCGGATTGATTGCGATGATCCTCTACGTCGGGGCGTTGATCGCTGCGGAGATCACGCACAAAGTGATCGTGAAGAAGCAGGCGAGTGATCCCGTGCGGGGTCTCGTGGCCGCCAATGCATAACGTCTTCCCCCGACGCATCTGGCGTCTGCATTCTTGGGCCCCGGTCACCTGGTGATCGGGGCCTTTTCTTTGCTTCACAGGGTTGGTCGAGACGACGACGAGTAAAGCGTTCACGCCTCTTGCGGCTGCTTTTGAGCTGCCTGCCCAGGCATCATGCGGAGCATCACTAAAAATGTTCTGTCTATCAGTAGATAGACGTTGACATCTCATCGCGAATCGGACTACCGGAGCGTTACAACTCATCTATCAAGTGATAGATAGTTAAGTAGGAACGACCCGATGGCCTATCTCGACTTCACCGCCGAAGCCCTGGACCTCGGTTCGTATCCGATCGCTGCTCGCTTGGCGCCGCGCCAGGTCGCCCCCCGCCTAAACGGGTCTGAGCGCGCCGCGGTGATGCTCGCTCGCAAGGACGGTGTCGCCAGCCTCAACGCCTCCGGCCGAGTCTCCAAAATTTTCGAATTCGCTTTCGGCTTCCGGTCACCGAACAAGCTCGCCGACGTCCGCCTGGAAGCGCTTCGCCGCTTCGCCATTGCTGTCGCTCACGAGCGGCAGCGCCTCATCGAATGGGAGCGGAATGAGCTTCGGCTCCTGCGTTTTGCTGAATCCCAGATTGAGGAGGCTGCCAGCATTGCAGCCCAGTTTCGCCGGGCAGGTCTGCAGGGCGGCTGGATTTACATTCTCTTCGGCCTCTTTCTCACCGGCTGCTTCGAGGCTGCGCGTAGCGCCCTTGGCGATGCGTGGCTGGCCCTGACTCTGATCACGCTGGCGGGGCTTCCGGTGTGGGCAATGATCGCTCCTCGCCACCAGCACACGCCTCGCAAGGCCTGACGCCTTCGCGAAATCCCCAACCTTTCACACCGTCAAAAAGGGAATTCCCATGACCAAGACTGTTCTCGTCACTGGTACTTCGAACGGCTTCGGTGCCGATGTTGCCACCACGCTCGCCGCCGACGGCCACCGTGTTTTTGCCACGATGCGCGAGATGAATGGTCGCCACGCCCGGGCTGCAGATGACCTCCGTGCCAAAGGCATCGAGACGATCGAGCTCGATGTGACCGATACGGCAAGCGTCGATGCGGCCTTTAAGACGCTGTTCGAAAACACCGGCGGAAAGCTCGATGTCCTCGTCAACAACGCCGGTGTCGCAGCCGGTGGCATTTCAGAGACTTTCAGCGCCGAGCAGCTGCGCGACATGTTCGAAGTCAACGTGTTCGGCCTCCAGCGCATGCTGCGAGCTGCCTTGCCGGCGATGCGCCTGCAGAATTCAGGCCTTGTGATCAACGTCGGCTCCATCCTTGGCCGCGTCACCATTCCTTTCTTCGGGCTCTACGGCGCATCGAAGCATGCGGTGGAGGCGCTCACCGAGACCTATCGCTATGAACTCTCGCAGCTCGGCGTCGATGTCGTGCTCGTCCAGCCCGGTCCCTATCCCACCAAGCTGTATACCTCGATCCAGCAGCCTTCCGACACCGGGCGTGCTGAGGAATATGGCGACGTGGCGAACTTGCCCGGAGGGATCAGCGACTTCCTCGGCGGGCTGTTCGCCAGCCCCGAGGCCCCAAATCCGCACGACGTTGCGGAGGCAATTGTCGGGCTGGTCGATACGAACGCTGGCGAACGGCCGGCTCGCGTGGTCGTGGGGCTCACTTTCGGAGCCGACATCGCGAACGACGTGATCGCGCCGATCCAGGGCAAGCTCATCTCGGATCTTGGCTTCTCTTCGCTTGAAAGTCTGAAGACCGCCTGACGGCAATCACATCTTTCCCATCAACTTCAGACCGACCGGTCTCGCAGAGCGGGGCCGGAGCGGCCCCACTCACCTCGCGATGATGACATCGCCCAGCTCGAAAGAGGGGACTATGGCTCAGTTCGAACCGATCAGTGCGCCGGACAGCACTGGTGACGATCATCAAGGCACCGGCTTCGACAAACGCAAAGCCAAGGTCTGGCTCGCGACGGGTGCGGCTATCGCGATCCTGATCGCGGCGGGCGACTTCGGGACGCACCTTTTCGCGGCCGCGACGCCTCCTGCGCCTCCGCCCCCAACCGTGTCGATCAGCCGGCCGCTGCAGCGTGCGATCGATCAGCGCCTGAGCTTCCTCGGGCAGTTCGCGCCGACCCAATCGGTCGAAATCCGTGCGCAGGTCGGCGGGACGCTGGAGGCGGTCAACTTCAAGGACGGCGATGTGGTGCGTCAGGGCCAATTGCTCTTCCGCATTGATCCCGTCCCTTATCAGATCAAAGTCGATCAGGCGCGTGCCGCCCTCGCGAGCGCAAATGCCCGACTGGCGCTCGCCACTCGTGAACTCACGCGTGCGGAGCAGTTGAAGTCCACGGACGCGGGATCGGCTGAAAATGTCGATCAGCGCGTCGCTGACAAGGCTGCGGCGTTCGCGGTGGTCGAGGGTGCCAAGGCAACGCTTCACGACGCTCAGTTCGATCTCGATCGGACCCGCGTCTATGCGCCTTTCACCGGTCGTATCGGCACGCACCTCGTCTCGGTTGGCAATCTGGTCGCAGGTAGCCGTGCCGCCAGCAGCCCCACAACCTTGCTCACCACGCTCGTGTCCCTCGATCCGATCTGGCTCAACTTCGATATGAGCGAGGCCGACTACGCGACCTTCCAGCGTCAGCAGGCAAAGGTGCGCGGCCCCCTCGCCAACAGTGTCGACATCGCGCTTGGCGGCGATGGCTCGGCTTACACGAAGCGCGGCACGCTCGATTTCGTCGACAATGCGATCGATCGGTCGAGTGGGACGATCCATGCCCGCGCGACGGTTCGAAACGACGGCACGCAGCTGACGCCGGGTGCGTTCGGGCGCGTCCGCCTCGTCGTCTCCTCGCCTACGCCCGCGCTGCTCGTCCCCGATGCCGCGGTGTTGTCCGATCAGGGTGATCACGCCGTCTATGTCGTCGGCAAGGATGATGTCGTCGCGCAGAAGAAGGTCGAGGTCGGCGCCCTGCGCGGTGGCCTGCGCGTCATCAGATCGGGCCTCGTGCCCACCGATCGGATCGTGATCGACGGTATCCCGTCGATCAAGGCCGGCGCTCCCATCACCCCGCAGGCCGGCGCGATCCGGTTCGCAGCCGATCAGGACTGACCGCCATGAGACTCGCGCATTTCTTCATCGATCACCCCCGCTTCGCGGCCGTGCTGAGCATCTTCATCACGATCGCGGGCGTCGTCACGATGCTCTTCCTGCCGATCGCGCAATATCCGAGCATCGTCCCGCCCACGATCGACATCACCACGTCGTTCCCGGGCGCCAACGCCGACACTATTGCCCGCACCGTGGCGACGCCGCTCGAGCAGGCGGTCAATGGCGTCGAAAATATGGATTACGTCACCAGTCAGGCGACCAGCAACGGCAACCTAACGACGACGGTCTATTTCAAGATCGGCAGCGATCCGAACATCGATCTGATGCTGACCCGCAACCGCGTGGAGGACGTGCTCTCGCGCCTTCCACCGGAGGTTCAGGCGCAAGGCGTCCACGTCAACAAGACGATCAAGGCGCTGGTGCTCGGCGTACACGTCTATTCGCCGGATGGTTCGCGCAGCCCCGAATATCTCTATAATTATATGCTGAAGATTCGCGATCAGATTTCGCGTCTTCCCGGTATCTCGCAGTATCAGCTCTTTGGCCCGCGCGAATATGCGATGCGCGTCTGGATCGATCCGGACAAGGCGGCCGCCTACAACATCAGTGCGAATGAGATCCTTGGTGCCCTGCGTGCGCAGAACGCCCAGGTCTCGACCGGCCGCCTGAACGCACCGCTCGATGGCGCGAAGTCGAACGGCGCCTACGAGGTCAATGTCGAGACGCAAGGCCGGCTGACCTCCCCCGAGGAATTCGGCAACGTCATCGTCAAATCCGACGCCCAGGGCCGTGTCACTCGCATCCGCGATATCGGCCGCGTCGAGCTCGGCTCCTCCGACTATGGTACCAAGGCTTACGCAAACAAGTTCGTCTCGACGCCTTGGTTCGTTGTCGCGACGCCAGATGCCAACGTCGTCGGTGTCGAAAAAGCGGTCTGGGCGAAGATGGCCGAGCTCAAGAAGAGCTTCCCGTCGGGTGTCGATTACATGGACATCTACGATCCCACGACCTTCGTGTCGCAGTCGATCGACGAGGTGGTGAAGACGATCGGCATCGCGATCATTCTGGTTGTCGGCGTCGTCTATCTCTTTCTGCAGAGCTGGCGCGCCACGATCGTTCCCGTCGTCGCCATTCCGATCTCGCTACTCGGCACCTTCACAGTGCTGGCGCTGACCGGCGGCTCGATCAACAACCTTTCGCTGTTCGGGATCGTGCTCGCGGTCGGTATCGTCGTCGACGACGCGATCGTGGTGGTCGAGAATGTCGAGCGGAATATGGCGCTTGGTATGAGCCCACGCGAAGCCGTGCGCCGGACGATGAACGAGGTCTCGACCGCGCTTATCGCCATTGCGCTCACGCTCTGCGCGGTGTTCGTGCCGACCGCCTTCATCCCCGGCATCTCGGGGCTATTCTTCAAGCAATTCGCCATCACCATCTCGGCGTCGACGATTATATCCTGCTTCGTCTCACTGACGCTGAGCCCGGCGCTCTGCGCTGTGCTGCTCAAGCCGCATGCCGTTTCCGATCACGCCGAGCCGCGCGGCCTGCAGAAGCTTCTCCAGAGCTTCTTCCGCCGCTTCAATTTCGGCTTCGCGACGATGTCGGAACGCTACGGCCGTCTGACAGGATCGGCGGTGCGCAAGACCGGCATCATGCTGGTGGCCTACCTCGGCCTGATCGGCCTCACGGTCTTCCAGATGTTGCGGATGCCGAGCGGATTCATCCCCGAGTCCGATATTGGCTACCTTGCGACTGTCATCCAGCTGCCGCCGGGCTCCAGCCTGGAGCGTACCGACAAGATCGTGCGCCAGGTCAACGACATCGCGCTTGGGCTAAAGACTCCGAAGGGTGAGAATCTGATCGGCGGTACCTCGCCGGTGACGGGGCTCGACGTGGTGACCAACACCAATGCGCCCAATGTCGCGACCGTTTTTACCGGGCTACCGTCTCTCTACGGCAAGCACATCCGGGGAACCGATGCTCACACAGTGGTTGCTGCGCTCAACAAGGCGACCGCAGGGATCAAGGACGCTCGCGTTATTACGCTGATGCCGCCGGCAGTTCAGGGGCTCGGTGCGCCTGGTGGCTTCACCCTCGAGATAGAGGATCGTGCGGGCTTGGGGCCAGAGGCACTGGCAAAAGCGACCAACGCGCTCGTCGCGGCTGCCAACAAGGACAAGACGTTCGGCGGTGCCTTCACCCTATTCAACACCGGTGCGCCGTCGGTCTATGCCGATATCGATCGCGAGAAGGCCCAGAAGCTTGGTCTAACCCCGACCGACATCTTCTCGACGATCGCGCTCTATAACGGCTCGCAGTACGTCAATGACTTCAACTTCTTCGGTCGCACATATCCGGTCTTCGTCCAGGGCGAGCAGCAGTTCCGCACGACGAAAGAAGACCTGGGACAGCTGAAGGTCCGCAATGCTGCTGGCGAGATGGTCCCGGTCAGCGCGGTCACGACCTTCCGCGACGAGACCAAGCCGTATCGCGTGCCGCGTTACAACCTCTATCCGTCGGCTGAGGTCATCGGTGTCGCCGCTCCGGGTGTTGCCTCGGGCGAAGCGATCAAGCGGATGGAGCAGCTCGCCAACCAGACGCTGCCCAACGGCATCAGTTATGAATGGACCGATCTTGCGCACCAGCAGGCGTCCCAAACGGTGTCGCCAAGTCTGATCTTCGCGGCGTCGGCCCTGTTCGTCTTCCTCGTGCTCGCCGCCCAATATGAGAGCTGGAAGATCCCGCTCGCTATCCTGCTCATCATTCCGATGTGTCTGCTGGCTTCGTCGACTGGCTTGCATCTGCGGACCATGCCAATCGACATCCTCGCCCAAATCGGTTTCGTGGTTTTGCTTGGATTGGCGGCCAAGAATGCGATCCTGATCGTCGAGTTCGCGCGGCACCACCAGGATCAGGAGGGCGTGTCGCCCGAGGAGGCCTCGACGCTGGCGGCGCGGGAGCGCCTCCGCCCGATCCTGATGACGAGCCTTGCCTTCATCGCCGGCGTGTTCCCGCTCGCCATCGCCCACGGCGCAGGATCGGAGATGCGGCAGGCGCTCGGCACGGCGGTGTTCGCTGGCATGATCGGCGTGACCGTCTTCGGCCTGCTCTTCACGCCGGCTTTTTACACGATCGTCCGGAAGCTTGGCCTCAAGAAGAAGCCGGCTTCCACTTCCTTGACCCAGCTCAATGGGAGGACCGCATGAGCA
>Ga0164294_10003467_pt1 | contig 14010 bp, 7 predicted proteins | sample GEODES005metaG_FD_111479 | JGI IMG/M metagenome (GOLD analysis project Ga0164294, IMG submission 111479) | Oligotrophic lake water microbial communities from Sparkling Lake, Wisconsin, USA - GEODES005 metaG | ecosystem: Environmental > Aquatic > Freshwater > Lake | place: USA: Sparkling Lake...
CTGCTAAGAGTTTATTTATAGTAGCAGATATGGAAAACTATATACCTAGTCAATCTACTTTTGCAGTAATTGTTTTTAATGAAGTGATTTATTACGCTAAAAACCCTGTTTTGTTGCTCAATAGATATACCCATTACTTGGATCAAAAAGGTATTTTATTGATTGGCATGTATCAATCTGCCAAAAGTGACACTATTTGGGAACAGATTGAAAAGCATTACCATATTGTAGAGTCAAAAGAAATTCATCAAGATGGTAAAACTTGGATGTATAAGGTAATTCAACAACATCAATAGGTTTTAATTACCAAACACATCCATGTTTGATACTATTTCTTAAGAGAATCTCTAATTTCAGTCAACAATTGATCTGTTGTAGAAATTGCAGCGGGTGCGGGAATTTCTTTCTTTTTTAGATTGTTAATGGCTTTTATAATAAGAAACATTACAAAAGCTACAATCAAGAAATCAATTACTGTTGTTACAAAATAGCCCCATTCCAAATTCACTTCCGTACCGGCATTAACTACAATATTTCCAAGTGGATCCCTTACTTCTTCAACTGCTTTTTTAAGAATTATTTTTTTAGCTTTTAGATCTTGACCGTTGGTGAGTAATCCAATAGCTGGTGCCACCATTTTTTCTGTAAAGGCAGAAACCACTTTGCCAAATGCACCGCCCATTACAAAAGCGATAGCTATATCAACCAAATTTCCTTTTAATGCAAATTCTTTGAATTCTTTTATAAAACCCATGGTGTAATTTTTTATGTGATATTATTTATCATTCTTGAAGTTAAAAAAATAAATCCATATACAAAAACAATGCTGTGTAAGACGAGTGTCGGAAGTAGGAAGTAGGAAGTTGTAAGTCGGAAATAATAACATGTTGCAAGAAGCTGCATATTGAAGTATCATCAAAACGACAATGTTTCATCAAAATACCTTTTTGATTTGTACTTCGATGAAACATTGTATATAAAAAAGCAAATACGCGGACAAAAATAGCTTATGCTTGCATTTCCTTTATTTTTTCCCTAATTTTTACCTCAATTTGATTGGCTAATTCAGGATTATCTGCCAACACTTGCTTAACGGTATCCCTTCCTTGTCCAAGTTTATCGCTGTTATAACTAAACCAGCTACCACTTTTGTTGATGATACCCAATTCCACACCCATATCTAGGATTTCACCTGTTTTTGAAATTCCTTCCCCGAAAATGATATCAAATTCTGCAGAACGAAATGGTGGTGCAACTTTATTTTTTACCACTTTCACTTTAACCCTATTGCCAATGGCTTCATCCCCATCTTTAATTTGGGCAGAACGCCTAATATCTAACCGAACAGATGCATAAAACTTAAGGGCATTACCACCTGTAGTGGTTTCTGGATTGCCAAACATCACCCCAATTTTTTCCCTCAACTGGTTAATGAAAATACAAATAGTATTTGTTTTTGAAATTGTTGCCGTTAATTTACGCAATGCCTGCGACATCAAACGTGCCTGCAAGCCCATCTTGCTATCTCCCATTTCACCTTCTAATTCACCTTTTGGCACCAATGCCGCAACAGAGTCAATTACTACTACATCAACTGCTCCTGATAAAATTAACCTGTCTGCAATTTCTAATGCCTGCTCACCATAATCAGGCTGCGAAATCAATAAACTATCTACATCAACACCCAACTTCATCGCATAAGCACTATCAAACGCATGCTCCGCATCTATAATGGCACAAATTCCACCCTTCTTTTGTGCTTCCGCTATCACATGGGTTGATAATGTAGTTTTACCAGAACTTTCCGGACCATAAATTTCAATAATCCTTCCCTTTGGCAAACCACCAATACCTAATGCCAAATCCAAACCTATAGAACCAGTAGAAATTACTTCCTGCACATGTATACCACGCTCATTCATCATCATCACACTACCCTTCCCAAAATCCTTATCTATCTTGTCTATCGTCAATTTTAATGCCTTTAATTTATCCGCATTTGTCAAATCCGTAGTTTCTTTGCTCATTTGATTATTTTTTTGCCCTGTAAAGATAAATTAATTTTAATTCGTAAACTAATTATTTTAGCAGAAAAACAACTAAATATATTAGTTTTTTACACAAATAATTAGCGTGTTTTCAACGGAAGTAAAAAGTCGGAAGCAGGAAGTCAGGGAGTCGGAAGTCGTAAGTCGGAAGTCAAGAAGTCGTAAGTCGTAAGTTAATAATCGTAGTTGTGAGGTTAACTGTAGGGGCTGGGCCGCCCCTGCCCTTTGTAAAATAGTTGGAAGATATAAATAACGAGGTTTGCAACAGAAAAAGTGTTTGAGAATTAAAATTCAAGGACTTAATAATAAAACTTAAAAATTCTAACTTACACACTTTAAAGAAGAGTATCAAAACTAATGACTTTGGACTTCCGACTCTTGACTTCAGATTCTCTACTCTACCGACTTTCGACTAATACACACAGAGCAGGGGCTAGCCCTGCCCCTACAGTGAACATCACAACTACGATTATTAACTTACGACTTACGACTTTGATCGACTTACGACTTCCGACTTACGACTTCCTCGACTTACGACTTCCCCGACTTCCCACTTGTTAATAATTATTTGACGTACCAATCAGTTTGCTTATCGTAATTTCATAGATCCAAAAATTCTTTTTCTCATGAAGTATTTATATGCCATTATCTTCTTTTGCGCTTGCTTTATTTCTTCTTCAGCACAACATATTTCAAAAATAAATCTACCTAACGGATGGGCTCTTACCCCTGTAGGCAGAAATCTACCGCTCGGAGACCTCCCGCTTAACATTGCGGTTTCCCCATCAAAAAAATACATCGCTATCACCAATAATGGCCAAAGTGTCCAATCTATACAACTGATCGACCCCGCCTCAGAAAAAATCTTACACACACTTATCATCCCTACCGCATGGTATGGATTAACATTTTCAAAAGATAATAAAGCCCTTTATGTATCGGGCGGAAACGACAACCGAATACTCCGCTACCATATAATAAACAACCACTTGGTAAAAGCGGATACCTTTTTCCTAGGAAAAAAATGGCCCGTTAAAATTTCTCCCACAGGAATTGCTTTGGATGAATCTCACAATAAAATGTACGTGGTCACCAAGGATGATAACAGCCTGTATATTTTTCAACTGTCTACAAAAAAACTGCTTGAAAAAATTGAACTCGGGGCCGAAGCATATTCTTGCCTATTATCCCCAGAAGGTTCCCGCTTGTACATCTCACTTTGGGGAGGCGATAAAGTGATTGTATTTAACACAGAAACCAAATTGCAACAAATTATTCCAGTGGGCGACAATCCAAATGAAATGTGTCTTACCCAAAATGGACAATTCCTTTATGTTGCCAACGCCAACGACAACAATGTTTCTGTGATCAATACAAAAGTAAATAGGGTGATAGAAACTCTAAACGCTGCCCTATATCCCGATGCTGCAGTTGGCTCAACCTCTAACGGTTTGGCACTCAGCGAAGATGAAAAAAAACTGTATATCGCCAACGCCGACAACAACTGTTTGGCCGTTTTTAATGTAGAATTTCCAGGATCTAGCGTTTCAACAGGATATATCCCTACAGGCTGGTATCCTACAAACGTAAAATTGATAGGTAAAAAGATTTTTGTAACCAACGGAAAGGGCTTCTCCTCTATGGCTAATCCCTTTGGACCAAATCCCGTGAACATAAACCAGAAAGTAATCTACCAAAAAGGCGATCTAAACAAACCCAAAGATGTACAATATATCGGCGGATTGTTCAAAGGCACCTTATCCATCATAGATGTGCCCAATGAAAAAACACTCGGTTCTTGGTCTACAATGGTCTACAACAATTCTCCCTATACCAAACAAAAAGAATTAATCGCCGCCGGTGAAATCGGAAACCCCATTCCCATGAAAGTTGGTGCCCCATCGCCCATAAAATATGTGTTTTATATCATCAAAGAAAACAGAACTTATGACCAGGTGCTTGGGGATATGCCCGAAGGGAATGGCGACACCAGCCTAGTATTGTTTGGTAAAAACATCACCCCCAACCAACATAAAATTGCGAAAGAATTTGTATTACTAGATAACTTTTTTGTAGACGGCGAAGTGAGTGCTGATGGTCATAACTGGAGTTTAGGTGCTTACTCAACTGATTATCTAGAAAAAAATTGGCCTATGAATTATGGCGGCAGAGGCGGAAACTATGATGCAGAAGGAACACGTGAAATTGCCAACAACAAAAACGGGTTTATTTGGGATCTTTGCAAAAGAAACAATGTGAGTTATCGCACTTATGGTGAATTTGCCGACGACTATAAAGCCAATTTGCCCGTTTTGGAAAATCACTTTTGTACATTTTTCACCAGTTGGGATCAATCGGTTAGAGACACCACCCGCGTTAATCAATGGAAAAGAGATTTTGACTCGTTATATGCCATTAACGCAGTTCCAAGAATGAATACATTACGTTTTATCAACGACCATACAGAAGGATTAACGCCCGAAAAACCTACTCCTTTTGCACATGTTGCCGATAACGACCTGGCTTGTGGAATGTTTATTGAAGAATTGTCTAAAACCCCTATTTGGAAAGAATCCGTAGTGTTTATTGTGGAAGATGATGCGCAAGATGGTCCTGATCATGTGGATGCACACCGTTCAATTGCATTTGTGGCGGGGGGATTTGTGAAACGCGGATTTGTAGATCATACCGCCTATTCCACTACCTCTATGCTGCGTACAATGGAACTCATTCTCGGACTTCCGCCGATGACACAATTTGATGCCTCAGCTACCCCTATGTGGAAATGTTTTTCTTCAACGGCTGATATCACCCCGTTTAAAGCATTGCCGGCATTGGTAAATTTATCCGATAAAAACAGCTTAAAGAAAACGGCACTAGCATTGAAAAGTTTGCAATTTGATTTCACTAAGGAAGATAGGGTGCCGGCACTAGAATTTAATGAAGTAATCTGGAAAGCAGTGAAAGGCGAATGGTCAACCATGCCCGCCCCCGTGAGATCTGCATTTTTAAAAGGAGATGATTAATCCATAAAAAAAATAAACTAGAAACATAAAAATAGTACACCAAGTAGGCTTATGCTTACCCCAAATTTCAATTTATGGCGTTGTCTGCAGCATTTGTTTTGCTAACTTAAACATTTACGAGCAAAAAGACAATCATAAAAACAATGGGTTGAAAATAATTGATAATCAAGGTGTTATAATTTAGTTAGATGGAATGCAACCTGTTCTAGAATGCCGTAGGCATGACACCTCGGTAGAAAAGGTATTACTAAATAAATAAGTGCCGTAGGCACGACACCCTACATCCATTAACATATTCTGAATGTCTTGCTTCTATTCAACCTGTTCTTTTTGTGTCGTGCCTACGGCACTTATTTACTTAACTTATAGATTCCTACCGAGATTTCATGCCTACGGCATTCTAGAACAGATTGCAGAGAAGGAATACATTCAGAATATGTTTATGCTTACCCCAAATTTAAATTTATGGCGTTGCATGCAGCATTTGTTTTGCTAACTTGAACATTCACGAGCAAAAAGCAAAGCCTAAAAAAATGGGTTGAAAAAATTTGATAATCAAGGTGTTATAATTTAGTTAGATGGAATTATGTGATAAGCTTAACCCTTTTCATTGTATAACCTTACTAAAGAATGGTAGTCATGAATGTATAAAAACCCTATTTCAACTTATAATTTTGATAACTAGTATTGATACCCAAATATTTTACCAACCACTTCTTTATCCGCTCTTTCCAGGTGATTTTATTAAAAGAAATATCATATTCAAACGACCAATTTTTATCGCTGATTCTTTTTAACATCACCTGTGGATGAATCCCCTTGAAAAAAGTAAGTTGATCTATTGCGGTGTAATCAAATGCCGCATCTTTACCAATATTTTTTTCAATCCACTGATCTGTATGCCAATACGCACTAGAATTGATGATTTTCTTTTGCATTATGGATGGTTCTTTTACCCACCCATAATGGTACATGGTGGCATCAATTTTTTTAACCAGCAATTTTTCATTCTTCCCTTTTCTAAAACCCTGTGCATCTAAATAAGAATAAATTGAACGTTGGGGTTTAATAATTCTAATTTCATGATTATACCATTTTAAACTCGATCCTATATAATTATAAGAGCCATAAAAATGCAAATAATCAAACAACAAACCATCAATAGTAGAACTATGTTGAAATTGTATCATCTTTTGCAAGATAATAGGGTAGTATTTTTCGTGCAATACTTCATCCCCTTGAATATAAAAAGCCCAATCCACATCTTCCGGAATAAAAGACAATGCCTTGTTGGTTTCAATAGCCAATACAGAACCACCTTCCCTATTGCTATCGTCCCAAACCGTTTCTACAATCATAATTTTGGGATCTGCTATACTTTTAATCAGCTCTAAAGTACCATCTTCAGACTGACCAACAGCCACCACCACCACATCGCATATCGGCAATATAGATTGAATGGCTTCAATAATTGGATAGTCGTATAATACAGCATTTCTTATAATGGTAAAACCAGCTACTTTCATTTTATCTGTTTTTCTTTTGGAATAGGTACAAAATTAATTGATGTAACCTAACAAAGCGTTCATTGTTATTTTTGGGCGCGATTTACCCATAAACACATTAGAAATAAAAAATAATTTGTGCTGAGTATATAGTGAGGTGGTTTTATTAACTTTTAAGTTGTTGAGCAATCCCTAATTAGAGATACGTCATTTAAACGTCAGAGATATCACCGTCAATAATTAAGGTATTCCTTAGGGTCGAAGGCTTTTTTATTCCAATGTTCCAAAAATTCTATTACTTTTTCTTTACTGTAACTTTTTTCCTTTTCTAGATAACTGCTGTTTTGTGTATGCAACAGCTTGCCGGTACTATCTAGCACAACAAAAACAGGAAATCCAAAGCGTTGCGGGAAACCAAATTTTTCTAGCATCTTTTTATTGAGGTTTTCTTTGCTGTAATTCAAATGATACACCACAAAATCAGCATTTAAAATTGAATCCATTTGTTTATCTGTTGTGGTAAAGCGATTAAATTCAATACACCAGCTACACCAATTGCCCCCAATTTGTACCAATATTTGTTTGCCATCATTCAATGCTTTGCTTTGCACAATAGCCATTGCGGAATCTGCATTTTCAAAAGGATGATACAAATTCACTTTCTTTTTTTCTTGTGCATGAAGAACGTTACAGTTAAGGAGCAACAAAAAAATAAGTTTGTTCATGCATTTTATTTTTGAAATGTTGATTTATTACATTCTATATTTTAGTAATAATAATGTACGCTTGAATGTATGATTTAAACACTACATACATCACATCATATATCAATTATTAATAAAATGGTAATACCATAAATAATTGCACGCTTGAATTAGATTTAATTTTGCGTCAAATATTTTTATTTATGCAATCAAGATTAATTACATTGTTGGTTATGCTAACAATTTTTGTAACTGCTTCTTATGGGCAGGTTACAAGCAGTAGTATTTCTGGTACAATTGTATCAGCAGATAAAAAGGCTATGGATGGAGCTACTATTGTGGCTATTCACGAACCTTCTGGAACAAGATACACTGCTACTTCAGGAAAAGGTGGATCGTACACCATTTTTAACGTAAGAGTAGGTGGTCCTTATATAGTGACTATCTCTTATTCTGGTTTTCAATCAGTTGTAGAAACTGGAGTTTATGCAACTCTTGGAAATACTGCAAACGTTGACGCTACTTTGAATTCTACAGCAATTCAATTAAAAGATGTAGTAATTACAGGAACAGCAAATCCATTGCTTAACTCAAAAGCAAATGGTGCTAGTATCACATTAGGTAGAGTAGCTTTGAACGCGGCGCCAACTATTGGTCGTACGTTAAATGATGCAACTAAATACAATGCTTACAGCAACGGTCGCTCTTTTGCTGGTCAGGATAGCCGTTTTAACAACTTTACCATTGATGGATCTGTATTCAACAACGGTTTTGGTTTGGGTAACCAAGCACAAGCTGGTGGAAGAACAGGTTCTGCAGCTATTTCCTTAGATGCTTTAGAAGAATTGCAAATCAACATTACACCTTATGATATTCGTCAATCAGGTTTTGCTGGTGCTTCTTTAAATGCCGTAACAAAATCTGGTAACAATGAAGTTTCGGGTTCTGTTTTCCGTTTTTGGAACAACAGAGGTTTGGCTGGATCAAAAGCAGCGAGCGAAGTTAAAAACGTTCCTGGTACTCCTTTCCAAGCAGAAACGCAAGGTGCGCGTTTGGGTGGTGCTATCATCAAAAACAAATTGTTCTATTTTGTTAACTACGAATCTACTGTGGCTACAAAACCAGCTTTGGATTGGGTTGCTAACACAACAGGTGCTGTAGGAAACGTTTCAAGAACTACTGCTGCTGATCTTACCGACCTTAAAGATTTCATGAAAACCAATTTCGACTACGATTTAGGTGCTATTGACAATTACAACAACGAATCTTTCAGTAAGAAGTTTTTGGCTCGTATTGATTACAACATCAACGACAGAAACAAATTGACTTTACGTTATGCAAGTCACAATTCTCAAAGTGATGTAACCATCTCTAACAGTAACTCTGGTAATACTGCTGGTAACGGAAACCGTCAAAACTCAGCTTTAGCGATTTCTGGTCAAAATACTGGTTATATTATTATGGACAACACCCGTTCATATGTAGCTGAATTGACTTCTAACTTTAAGAAGAATATATCCAACCAATTTATTGTTACGTACAACAAGCAAATTGAAGATCGTAAATACAGAACTGCTTTATTCCCTACTGTTGATATTTTGAATAGCGGAAGTACTTATACTACTTTAGGATTTGATCCATTTACGCCAGACAACAAGTTGGATTATTCTACTTTCAACATTACCAACAACACCACCATTATCCGTGGAAAGCACAATATTACTCTGGGAGCTGCATTTGAATCTTTCAAATCTAACAATTTGTTCTTCTATGCTTCAAATGGTGTTTGGGTATTCAACAGCATTGCAGATTTCAAAACTGCTGCTTTAGCTTACAAAGCAAATCCAAACTTAACCACTTCTCCAGTAGCCATCAACCGTTTCAACTATCGTTATACGTTGTTGCCTGATGGTAAAAAACCTTGGCAGACTTTCAAAAACCAGATTTACAGTGTGTACGCACAAGATGAGTACAAGCCTACGCGTAACTTACGCATCAGTGCTGGTTTAAGAATTGATTATCTTGCTATCCCTAACACTGCAAGTGATTATTCCAATGCATATGTTGCTGGTTTAACATTCAAAACGCCAGATAATGCTGATTATAAAATCAATACTGGAACAATGCCTAAATCAAGGTTATATGTTTCTCCTCGTATTGGTTTCAATTGGGATGTTTATGGAAACAGAAAAACACAAGTGCGTGGTGGATCTGGTTTGTTTTTATCAAGAATGCCTTATGTATTGTTGAGCAACCAGTTGGGTAACAATGGTGTAAACATTGGTTTAGTAAACATCACTGGAACTGCAGCAGTTAATTATCCATTCACTTTAGATCCTACAAAATACAAGCCTACAACAACTGATGTTAATGCATTGCGTGGATATAACTTGAATTATGGTGAGCCTAACTTGAAGTTCCCAATGATTTGGAAGAACAACATTGCAATAGACCAAAAGCTTCCTTGGGCTGGTATCGTTGGAACTGTTGAATTCATCTTTAACAAAAACGTAAATGCATTGCATTATATTGATGCAAACTTGAGAAGACCAACTGTTTCTTTTGCAGCTGGTGCTGATACAAGAGCAGTGTATCCTGCATTGGATGTTACTACAAATACTTCTGCAGCACGTTTCATCAACCCAGGTTTAGGTAATGCTTTTGTATTAGCCAACAACAGCGATGGTTATTCTTATACATTAACTACCAAATTAGAAAAACCAATTACTAAAAATTGGGGTGGAATGTTTGGTTACACTTATGGCAAATCAACTGATCTTTCTTCTGTAGCAAGTACGGTTAATGCTTCAACACCAGCAGTTGGTGGTATTAATTATTTGAAAGAAGGTTATTCTGACAATGATTTGCGCCACAGATTTGTAGGATTTGTAAGTTACAAATTGAACTATGGTAAAAACATTGGTGGTGGAACAACTTTCTCTTTAGGAATGGTTTCTGCTAGTGGTGGTAAGATTTCTTATGTTGCTAGTAATGATATGAATGGTGATGGACAAAACAACGATTTGATATACGTTCCAGCATTGGGAAGTACGTTAAATTTCGAGCAATATACGTCAGGAACAAAAACTTTCTCTAAAATTGATCAAGAAATTGCTTACGAAAAATATATCGCAAATCATCCTTACTTGAAAAATAGAAGAGCTAATTATGCTGAGCGTAATGGTGGAGCTTTCCCTTGGTTAACAAGATTAGATTTCAGTGCTGAGCAAGATTTCTTTGTAAAAACTGGTAAAAACAAAAAATCTAATACATTAAGATTCCGTGTTGATATCTTAAACGTTGCCAACTTAATTAGCAACATGCAAGGTGTTAGTTATGTAAGTACTACCAACTTACCTTTAAACTACCGTGGACGTACAGCAGCAGGTGAGCCAATCTTTAGATTAGCTACACAAGTTGTAAACGGAAACACTGTAATGTTACAAGATGCATTTGTAAAGTCTAAGACTTTAGATGACGTTTACCAGATTCAGGTAGGTATTCGTTATTTGTTCAACAACTAAGATTTGGGGCGGTAAAACGCAACAATTTTGATAGAATTAAAACAGCCGGAGGTGAAAACTTCCGGCTGTTTTTGTTTGGGGGGATATTATAAGGATTAGTTATTAGCAATAAAAAAATCTTTGATCTATTAATTTGGTAATGCTAATTGATAACAATGGGAGGAATGGTTTGAATTTGTTGAATAACTGACCAACTAAAAAGAAAAGATTGTCTGTATTGTAGCTACAAATTTTTCAACCAAGTATTGAAACAAAAAACAAATTATAGTAATTCATTGTATATTTTAAAACTATAAATAAACAACGAATATATAGATCAACTATTAACAACAAAACATTAACCATTAGTTTGCTTCTAAAGCAGACTTAATTCTAGGAATATTAATTTCCATAATTTCTTTATCATAGAATGTAATGTGATTCCCTTCAAGTAGAATTATCTTATAAAATGCAGAAGTGAATTTTCCCCAATATGAAAGTTCATGAATTTGTGAAAAATCACTAGTATAACAAAATACTATATTAGTTTTTAAAACTTTATTAAAATGAAGCTGGTTTAAATATAACAAAAAGGGCACGGAATATTTTTCTCTGAAAAAGGGATTGTCTTCATGAAATTTTTTGGTTTCAGGAACATATTTATTTACAATATCAAGCCTTTCATTTATATTATCTAAGGAATGGTTTCTTGGTGTAATACCACCTTTGGGTGGAGTTAACATTAAAAGGCAATCTACTTTTCTTCCACGGTTTTCTAATGTTTGACAAACTTCAAATGCCAATAAATTACCCACACAAATTCCAGTAAGTATTATTGATGATTCATTATTAGTAATGGAAAGAATGACTTCTGTTACATATTCAATAAAGTCCATTTCCGGGTTAAATTTAAACCCAAATGCCTGATAATCAGTTAACGACTGCATTAAATATTCTAAACCGGTAGGTAAACTCATGAAACCCGGTAGTTGAAAAATGTATTTATTTGATTTGGCTTTTTTGAATTGTATTACATATTTGGAAGAAATAGAATATTTTTCTTCATTTATTAAATGTGCTAAAAGTGCTGTTTTATTCCATTTTATTGCATTAGTTCGTTCTTCAGAAACTTTTTTATTGCTTTTAATGACAATTTTGCCTTCATTGTGACTTAAAAAAATATCATCTTCGTTTAATTGTTGTATAAAAACAATTATGTCATTGTCAATCAAATTCATAAAAAATATATTATTTAGATTTCAGTTTCGTAAATTGTTAAAGTATCACTCAAGATATTGTCAATTAAAATTGACATTTCAATAAGTTTTTTATTTTCATATACTTCATACAAGTTTAATGATACGTTATATTTATTTTTTATTTTAGAAATCAAAGTAATCATTGTGAAACTAGAGCCTCCCAATTCAACAAAATCGTCATTTATATTTATTTCATTGGCAGGTATATTCAGTAACTCACCCCATATTTCTGATAAATATTTTTCGGTAATTGTTGTAGCTGGACAAAATTGATTATTGGTCTCCATTTTTAGCATGGATAAGGGTAATACTTTTTTGTTTGTTTTGCCATTTTTGTTTGTCGTCAAAGATTTCAAATAGAGAAAATTTATTGGAATTATATTTGACTTTAAATACCGAAAAGCAGTATTTATTTTTTCTATGTATAAATATAATTTTAGTTGATATTTATTCTTTTTAGCAAGGTTATAAATGTTTAATCCTATTGAATTATTCATTTCTTTATTTGGAAATTTAAGTATTTCCGAATGGACTCCATTAATTAGGATTGAAAAATATTGTTTGCAAGCTTTTTTCCAAACTTTTGCAAATGAAGCATTATAGAAATTTTCATGAGTGGTAAGATTAAGGATTGGACAATTGATTTTGCCTTCCATAACATGGTGCTTTGTGTATTTTATAGAAGGTATAAAGACTTCTTTAATAATATTAGCATTTCCACTCAATTTATACCCTTCTTCCTTTAATAATTTGCTCCATTTTTTTATTTCTAAATTAAGTTGATGTTCAGAAAAGAATATTTGATGTCCTCTGTACTGTGTATCAAACAACAACAATAAATCAACTTTTACACCCTTTTGCTCCAATTTTTTAATTATGGAAAAAGCAATTTGTCCACCTGTACATACAGCAACCAAAGAAATATATTTAGCATTTTTAGAAATTGTAATTATTGAATCTGTACAGAAATTGATAAAATCATCTTTATCAGTATAAATAAATCCATAAACATTATAACCAGAAATATTATTGAATAAAATATCTAATCCAGCTGGAAATCCAGCAAATGATGGAATATTGAATATATATCTTGGTTCGTTTGAAGAACAATAGTGCATCCAATTAGCATCAAAGTGATTTTTATTTTGCTTATTAATTACCAAACTTAACATCAAGATGGTGCTATCAGTATAAATAGATTTTATATTTAGATCAACCTGCATTTCGGTTTTAATCTTTCGCAATAGTTGAATAATCGAAATACTGTGACCACCCAATTCAAAAAAGTCGTCAAAAATACCAATTTCATTAGCAGGTATCTCGAGTATCTCACTCCATATTTTTACCAAAGTCTTTTCTGTTATTGTTCTTGCAGGGTAAAATATGGTATCATTTGCATCTTTTTTTCTTGGCTGTATTAACGCTTTCTTGTTTACCTTCCCATTGCTATTGTATGGGATAGATTCTACTTGAATAAAAAGCGTCGGAACCATATAAACCGGTAATTTATCCCTTAAATAATAGCGAAGTTCCTCACTAGATGCAGAACCAGTGGTATAGGCTATAAGTTCAATTTCAATTTCAGCGTCGCCTTTACTTTTTGCCACAACCACACATGTATTTACACCCTCATGCTTTAGTAAAACTGCTTCAATTTCTGTCAACTCAATACGATAACCCCTAATTTTTACCTGCTCGTCTTTTCTGCCTAAATACGCCAAATTGCCATCGGGCATCCATCTTCCTATGTCTCCAGTTCGGTAAATACGCACATTTGATTTATACGGATGGTCTATAAATTTCTCCTTGGTTAATTCTTCCCTATTCAAATAACCCCTTGCTAATCCATCACCCCCAATGTAGATTTCACCTTCAACGCCATAGGGGACTAACTGACCATATCCATCCAATAGATAAATTTGCGTATTTGCAATGGGCTTTCCAATAGTAGGATGTTGTTTAAAA
>Ga0164294_10003468_pt1 | contig 14010 bp, 12 predicted proteins | sample GEODES005metaG_FD_111479 | JGI IMG/M metagenome (GOLD analysis project Ga0164294, IMG submission 111479) | Oligotrophic lake water microbial communities from Sparkling Lake, Wisconsin, USA - GEODES005 metaG | ecosystem: Environmental > Aquatic > Freshwater > Lake | place: USA: Sparkling Lake...
AAGCTTTCGCCGTGCCTATGAAACGCTGCGGCCACTGATGAAGTCTGGAGGGCAAGTGTTGCTTTTCTACCGCACGTGTGGCGCAGAGCAAGTGTTTGAGCGGGACTTTGAATTAATTGCAAATGGGTTTCCGCAAAAAGATCTATGCAACCTTCATTTGTGGGGGTCTTGGCCAGCCCAATTGGCCCAAAAAATATGGAATAAAGCAGCAAGAAAAGCAGCCCGTGGCACGCTTGCAGATATGCTGCTTTTGCCAGTGCTAGGCATTGTCGTTTGTATTTTGTCCTTGTTGGGTAACTGGCTTAGCAGCAGGCCCCAGCGATATGGATTCAACCCGAACGCGACTAGCATGGTGCTCACAATCACCGTGAGATGAGGCATGAAATACGAGCCACTTCAGATTGACCGATACGAAAACGAGACCACTGAGGCCGTATTTATCGGTGGTGGCATTGTTAAGCTGAACCCGGGGGCCAGAATAATCAAGTCTACACTTCTAGGGCCAGTTTATCTAAACCGAAACACCCAAGTCGGGCCCGATGCGGTAGTCGGCAAGTACTTCGGCATGAACGAGAGCTGCTTTATTGCGCGCGCAACGGTGGGTGCCTACTGCGCATTTGGGGCACGCACGTCCATCAACCCGTTCAATCACCCAGTTGAGTGGCTTAGCACCAACGAGTTTCAGTACCACCCAGCCTCATTCAATTGGGTGGAAGAATACAATAAGTTTAGTCGCCTAGAGCGTACCCCAGAAATGTTTGCACATGTGACTATAGGTAGCGATGTCTGGAGCGGCCATAACGCCAACATCATGCCCGGAGTCAGCGTGGGGGACGGTGCTGTCATTGCCGCCGGGGCAGTCGTCACACGTGATGTACCTCCGTATGCAATCGTAGCTGGCGTGCCTGCCACCATCAAACGCTACCGCTTTGATGAGAAGACAATCGCCCGCCTCTTGTCCCTAAAGTGGTGGGATCTGGAGCTTTCAGAACTTAGCGGACTTCCGTTTCGTGAAATTGATCGATGCATGGACTTAATTGAAGAAATAAAAGCAAGCAAGGAAGAGCCCTAAGGTGAGTCAAGAACACGAGCTTGTAAAAAAAATACTGTGCAGCTTACCTGTGGCAAAAGACTCCGTGCTGCTGGTGCACAGTGCAATTCGTGGGCTCAGCCATCAGGGTTACAGGGCTGAGGCACTCATTGAGGCAATGATCGCCCATGTGAGCAGTGGCACACTGCTCATGCCCACCATGACCTGGCGAACAGTAACCCCCGCAAACCCCGTATGGGATGAACTGGCTACCCCGTCACATACGGGAATAATGTCCGAAATTTTTCGTAGGTATTATGCAACCCACCGCAGCCTTCATCCAACCCACTCCGTGGCGGGGTGGGGAAAGCATGCTCAATTATTGCTTGCAGGCCACCACTTGGGAACGACTCCGGTCCCCGCAACCAGTCCTTATGGGTTAATGAGGGATTACCCGTCTTATATTCTCCTATTGGGTGTAGGCTTAGAAATGTGTACTGCTGTCCACTACCCTGAAGAGATGGTCGCACCTGACTTGTACGTAAAACCCATGGAAGAGTCAGAGCCTTATACGTTGCGAACACGCAACGGCAGAGTTATTGAATATCGTCTTCGTCGGCACCTACGCCTTCCCAGAGACTTCTTGAAGTTCCAACCAGATCTGAAAACAGCTCGAGGAATGACATCTGGTAGCCATAATGGTGTAAATTGGAACTTGTTACGGTTGTCAGACCTTTTGAAATTGGTCTTTTCAAGATTGATTGAAAACTCTAGAGCCACATTAATCTAAAACATACCTTACGTTAATCTGGTGGGTAATGGCTCCAGCCTATAAAAATGTGGTTTACTTTAAATTCCTTAGCGATCTAAAGTTTCAAACTGAGTTCTAGGAAAGATCACTAAGCTTTGTAATTTGGATTGTCATACTGCAGCCTTTAGTTTTATAATTTAAATCAATATGTGAGGTTGTTAAATGCTCTCTTTTATCTAAAAAATTTAGTAGATAGGCGAATGGAGAAATAAAAAGTAGTAGAGTGGTACTAATTAATGCTTGTATGATACTCCTTTCACCTTCCCGGATTAATCGCAACCCAATGTTAGCTATGTTTCGAGATAGCCAAGATCGGCCGCCAATAATAACTAGCGGGCGCCCTACACCGAGTAGTAGAGACCGCGCGTATAAATTAGGAATCCATATTCTATTACGAAGAAAGTTACTGTTTACAATAAAAATTACAACCATACCACCAATTTTTGTAATGTCTAATAGGTGACGCAATCTGGTTTCAAAATGCTCTTGATCTTCGTAATTCATCTCCAAGAAGCAATAATCATACGTTTCCTTTTGATAGCTATTTAAATCGGAATCGAACTCCGTCAACTTCTTTAGTGATATTGGGGCTCGAACAGATTGAAAGTGTAACGGCGTCTCAATGGCAATATATGAAGGGACAGCAAAACTGAGAAAAAGCCGATCGCCTGACCTCGGGCTTAACTGATTTATTAAATATACGTAGTCCCGATAAACTGGCCAGGTTGCATGCAAAGCACTGTTGGGAAATTTTTTAAACAAATACTCATAAATTGAGCGAACTCTGGATAAATGCCAAGCCACAAAATTCTTAAAGGTTGAGGGACTATATTTCCAGACAAGCAGGCTTACGCCACGAAGTTGCCTCTTATTTAAATGAAGTAGTTGATCAGAAGCCAACTTAAACTCAGAGGTTCTGGTTAGATTATCAATTTCAGCTAAAACCAGCTTTAATTTATCAATTTCACGACGCTGTAGTAGTGTTTCTTGAAAATAAATAAGTTGTAATCTATGATATTCCCATTGCCTGTGATTATGATGAGACGTAGCAAATTTAACTTTTTGAGTAACTTGCTTGACCCGATTGGTCAATAATAGTCGGTAATTATCGATGTCAATCGGCAATTCTGAAGAATGTAGCGTGAGCTGATATTTTGAATTATCCAGTTGATACTTTGTGATGTATCCCGACATTGATGCTGTTTGCTCAATTATATCAGCTTGTCCGGGAAGTAGCAGGTCTCTATGAGCATCTTGACTACGAAGCTCGAGCATTAGGAATTCGTCAGAGTCACCCAAGACAGTCAGGTTCCTAGAGGGGCAAAAATCATAAGTGACTCCCCAGTCCCAAAATGTAGAAATATCCTGGAGCTCAACTTCTGGACGCATCGCCACCAAGGCTATAGGCATTTGATGGCCAATCAATGTGTCTGGATTGACCTCCCAATAGAACTGATCAGAAAATTTAAAGTGGAAATCCGACTGGTTAAGAGTTTTTGTATGTAGTGTATTGTGGCGGTTCTTCAGAATCAGATTTGCCATATCTCTCGGAGCTAGCGCTAGGCTTCTACTTTCGTGGCAAAACTTTGCTGAGAGGGCGGGTAGAACATCTTCTTCATTTGCACAGTAGCTAGGTGATAAGATTGCCCTGTGCCCACTTCGAAGGTATGGAATCAATCGAGCATAGCTACCATCGGCAAGAATGAAATCGGCATTTAGAAATAAAATATACGTTTCCGTCATGGCCGAGCCAAGTTCACTGAAGCCCCTAAAAAGCGCGTAAGCAAGCGTAATGCCATATTGCCACGGCTCTGTAATTAGGTCATCAAGTGGGATCAGACGAAGCTTGCAAAAATCCTCTAGCCTTTGAGTGGTTGGGTGTTCGCGGACGTAGTCAAATAGGGCTTCTTCGGTCACAACAGCTAGAGTACAGTTGAATTCCTTTGCTAGAGCGGGAATGTTACCTGGAGCGAGTGCCGCTGAGAGCGCTCTTTCCATGAGGTTGTCGATGTAAGATTTGCCCCAAGCAAACACGACGATTCTGATTTCATTCCCATTCCACTGAATTGACATTTTGTTTGTTCCATAAGGTTTTAGCAGTAATAGACTAATGATTGCAAACTATTGTTAGTGTTCTGTATCTGAAGTCAACACAATGGAATAGAAATAGGTTGCATTCTAAATACTCTTTACTTGCCTCTAGCTGACCATCATTCCAACATTGCTTACAAGTACCTGGACCATTTTAGGTAAGCTAACGAGAGTGAGCAGATTCAGAGTTTAACTCTATCCACGTCGGCGTCCCCACGCGTCAAATAAAGCTTAGATGTATCGAGAATCAAATCCTGAGGTAGATTAATTGAGGAGTTAACGACCAATACCTATGGATCAAGACTAAGAGGCCGAAATAGCCACGGAGGACGAAGGGCTGAAACCCAATAAAACCAACCGGGTCGTGTTCGTCCTACGCCACATAAGCGTTGTAGTGCATCGTTGAGGGATCCCTGAACTGCCACTCAAAATAGGCCCTCTCCACTATCCGCGGATTGAATCGATAGCGGGTTCGAAAATGCTCGAATAAAGCAGGGAGATCGTCGTCTTCGACACGGCGGATCTTGACCATGCACAAAGTCCTTATAGTGAATCCAAATTAGGTGAGGCGTCAGTCCGATAAACTAACAGAAATATTACGTTCGACGATTGAAATATCAGTCTCCGCAAAATTCTTGATGAACATTTCTTCCATTAATAATGTCGATATAATTAGGTCAAATTCAGTCTTATCTTCGGGGCATTGAGAAAAAGTACTCAAAATACCTTCAGTGTTTACACCGTCTCGCAAGCAGTTGTCTATAGTGTGTAAGTATGTGTGTAAGCGTCAAAGTCCTCCAACACACGTTTCTACTTTCTGCGTTGCTTGTTTCGCTTCCCACAAACACATGCTACACGTAAAATCAATGTCTACAAATTAGCACAAAAGAGAACAGCAATGGAAAAAGACACGCCCACACACATACACACACACTCAGCAATAATCAAGCCATTACAACGAAAACATATGGAGCAAGTTATTCTGCTTATACACAATATGTCAGTGTACTTACCGCCCAAAGATGCATATGACGATATTTGGGAATCTTTTATAAATCAACCTAATATTCACTCAGTTGTAGCAACTGAGAACGAAGAAGTAGTTGGATACGGCTCTGTTGTTATAGAAACAAAAATAAGAGGCGGAAAAATGGCGCACATACAAGATATTGTATCGCACCCCAAAAAAAGAAATATGGGTATAGGAAAAATGGTTGTCAATGCGTTATACGAAATAGCCAAAATAAATAAATGCTACAAAGCTTCACTTCAGTGCCAACAACACAGCATTCCTTTTTACGAAAAATGCGAATATGAGGTGATTGGAACTGCGATGCAGCGATTTATTCAATAGTGATAAACATCAAACTGAATCGCCGCGGCTTTCAAGGTGGCCCGTTGGGTTAGGTCATTCCGTTGTGCCGGTTTGACTGGTAAGTTGCCGGTAGTAATTTTCTTCAGCTTCGGCAGGAGGAATGTATCCGATGGGCGCCGGCAGCCTGTGGTGGTAAAACCAAGACACCCATTCCAGTGTGGCAAGTTCTATTGATTCCTTGGTTTTCCAGGGTGCCCGGCGATGAATCAGTTCGGCCTGGTCCATGACGTTAATCGTCTCGGCCATCGCGTTGTCGTAGCCGTCGCCCAGGCTGCCTAACGACGGCTCGATCCCTGGGTGAGGTACGTATTTATTCAAGCCCACCGATCCGAATTCAAACTCACCAGCATATGTCGTGTTCTCAGAGTTCAGTGTAGTGGCTACTACGCATGGCTGCATGAACCTCTATCGCCACGGTTCAAGGCCAACGAGGCGTTAACGGTGAAAATCAAAGAGCTCTACGACCAAAGCATGGGCTTCTACGGCAGCCCGCGCATCTTCTGTGACCTGCGAGAAGCTGGAGTGATTTGCAGTGAGAACCGCGTCGCAAGGCTGATTCGTGCGGCCCAGATCAAGTCTGTGCGTGGCTACAAGCGCCCCAGATACAAAGTTGGCAAGCCTGCACTTGTTGCACCCAATCAATTATGATTGAGGCTCGCGACATCAATCCAAATACAACCCAATTATCTATTACAAAATTAAAGGCCTTGAATGAAAGTGTATTTATCTCACATAAGGTCTAAATGGTTTTGGGCTCATATTCTACTTTTCAGTATTATTTCATATTATGCTTTTCTAAGAAATATTGGATGGCTATATCCGGGGGGTGATGGTTCAAATCTAATTAACACGGTAATAACTCAAAGAACATGGAGCGAGAATTTTTTTGGCATGCCTTGGAATCCACTACAAGGACTAGGGGATATTGATCTTCCGCTTAGCACTTGGTTGTTTCCAGCATTTGTGATACCAGCTTTATTTCTCGGCATAGATAATGCCACTTCAACAGCCTACCAGGTTCTCTCGCACTCTATCTTTGCCTTAGAGCTCTTTTTATCCACATTGTGTCTCTCAAAATCATTAGGTTTTAAAAGGATTGAATCATATACATCAGCATGGCTGACGCCGATTCTATTATTACCATATTTCGGGATACCAATTTTATATCCCTTATTCCTATTCTCACCACAGAACAGTACGGTAGTCGCAGCACTTTTGTTAGCACTGTCTTTATTATTGTTATTAACACGAGAAAACCCTCATCCACATAAATCTATGGTGTTGGATCTAGGTTTATCAGTATTAATCATACTTTTATCTTGCTATGCTTGCCTGCTAGCACCCGCGGCAATTATTCTGATCGCGCCTACTTTCGGGTTTTTAGGAATTGTATTTATTATCACAAGCAAGCGAACACTAAGCTTGAATGGTCCGGGATGGCTTATCTTTGCTATCGAAATAATATTATTTATTTATTTTTCAGTTTTTTTATATGGAGTTTTTTCCTATACCGCTTCTGGTATGGTTGCTAGTAAGTTAACTACTGAAGCAATGCTCAAGGGTTGGTACTATGTTTCAAATTGGTTTTATACGCCAGCCATACATGGAAGGTATCTAATTCCATTTGCAGCGTTTGGATCTTTGTTTGGCATTATCTTTGGGAATAGCCGGATGAGGGTGTACTCAGTAAGCATTCTTAGCTTAATGTCAGCAATTTTTATATGCGGCGTTCTGGTTGTTGAAACCAGTTATTGGAAGTTGCCTTCCCTTATTTACTATGAAGTATTTTTAGCTCCGCTTTACTCGCTTGCTGCGGTTTTTGGAATTTCGCGAGCAACTGTTTTTATTTTTAGTTTTGCCAGAATGGGATTTTTTGGATTTAGTACATTTGATACATATTTTACCCGATGGATGATACTTATTTCTTTAATATTACCGGTGATAGTTTTACTTAATGTTTTCGAAGTCAATAATCCTGATAGAGTATATGGACCAATGCCTCCACTCGATGCCCCCATAATAAAAATTCTTAAAGATGAAATCCAGTTAAAGCCGAGTAAACCTTTTCGTGGACGGGTAGTCACCATGCTAAAAATCTCTGAGACTAAGGGGGTTTCTTGGAATGACCTAATTCCACCTGTTTATCAATTAATTAAGACAAGGGGAAATGATCATTATTGGTCCGGACTGTGGCCAAATCAAATACCAACCCTTTTTAAATATAATCCATTAACATCACCATCCTTCTTTCTCACCGTTACCTCGTTACTTGGTGAAAGTGTGGATACACAAGTGCGAAACGTAGTGGTATTGCGTAAGCCAGTCCATAATATTCTTGCGCTTTTGGGCGTAAAGTATGTCATAACAGATTCCATTTTAGATAAGCCATTTAAGTTAGTATATTTGGATAAAATAGATGACAAATCTTCAATTTTTCTTTATGAGGTGCCTAACGTTAATTTAGGTTCAATTTCTCCTCTATCTTCAATCATGACTAATACATTTCAGAATGCAATTGAATATTTGGCGGAACCTGAATTCGATTCAAAACGAAATTTTATCCTTTTTGAAGAGCTCCCACATGAATTTAGCGATAACCTTGCAAATGCTACAGATGCATCAATTATTATGAACCATGGTGGATTGCATGTTCAAGCCAAAAGCAAAGGCAATTCTGTCTTGATACTACCTTTTGAATTCAGTCGGTGCTGGAAAGCTCTCTCAAATAGCACTGAGTTCCCGACACCAATTCTCTTTAGAGCCAATGCAACATTACTCGGAGTTGCATTTAAAGGTGAATTGGATATAACTCTTTCATACTCGGCGGGGCTGTTTCACAACGTCGGCTGTAGAATACAAGATAAAAATGACTTCAAAAGAATTCAATGAAGCAAGACCATCGGAGTGTAACGATAACCAATCGCATCGTAATATTAAATAAAGCAGAAGCAATACAACTCAAAATCCGGTGCAATAACGTCCAGTCGTATTAAATTGTGTGTAAACTTAACTACAGTAAAGTCTGTCTTGTTGCTTGGACCCACTTCAATTCGGGACTAGGCCACCCTACTCTCTAAGTTATTCGTAGAATTTGCTTATGCTTCACCGAACACGTGCAGAGATCATTTCCAAATGTAATTCGAATCTAAGTTCAAGTTTTTTAGAAATTAAAAAATACTTTTGTGATGAAGGTTTGTGTATAGTGGCAAACGACGGAGTTTTATTCTATAGAGACTGACCTGCCCCCACCAGCCGTACCAACCTAAATTGCGGTAAGTCCGTCAATATGGAGAATGACGGATATGAAGAAGAGCAGATTCAGCGAAGAGCAAATCATTGGGTTCATCAAGCAGGCTGAGGCCGGCATGCTCATCAAGGAGATCTGCCGTAAAGGCGGATTCAGTGATGCAACCTTCTACAAGTGGCGCGCCAAGTTCGGCGGCATGGATGTCCCAGACGCGCGTCGGCTGCGTGAACTCGAAGGCGAGAACGCCAAGCTCAAGAAACTGCTGGCCGAAGCCCACCTGTACATGCATGCACTTAAGAGCGTTCTTGGGGTAAAGCGCTAGCCCCGCAGGGCAAGCGCGAAGCGATTGGACGCATGGTGGTCGATCACCACCTGTCCGAACGCCGAGCGTGCCGCCTTGTGGGGCTCTCCCGTGACAGTTACCGCAATCCACCCGAACCTGACCCGGCCACAGTGGAGTTGAGCGGCAAGATCATCGAGATCGCCCAAGTACGACGGCGCTTTGGCTACCGACGTATCCACGATCTTCTGCGCCCACAGTTTCCAGACGTGAACCACAAGCGCGTGTACCGCCTGTACACCGAAGCCAATCTGACGGTGCGCAAACGCAGGAAGGCCAAGCGACCGCTATCAGAGCGCGTGCCATTGCAACTGGCCAAGTCGATCAATGAGGTGTGGAGCATGGATTTTGTGAGCGACAGTCTGGCCAACGGGCGGCGCATCAAGTGTTTAACGGTGGCCGATGACTTCAGCCACGAAGCTGTAGAGATTGCGGTGGACTATGGGATTTCTGGGCAATACGTCACACGAATCATGGACCGGGCTGCGGTCTTTAGGGGTTATCCGCTGGCGGTCCGAACAGACAATGGGCCGGAGTTCACCAGCCGCGCTTTCATGGCTTGGGCCAGCAGCCGCGACATTCAACACATCCTGATTCAACCAGGGCGCCCCATGCAGAACGGCTATATCGAAAGCTTCAACGGCAAGTTCCGCGATGAGTGTCTCAACGAGCAATGGTTCGAATCGTTGCCTCAGGCCAGATCAACTATCAGCACTTGGAGACAAGACTACAACCAGGTCAGGCCGCATAGCAGTCTGGGAAGAATCCCACCGGCAAAGTTCGCCGAGTTGCATCGCCAGCGCGCTGGCGATGCAACTCAAACATCAACCACCACGCAAATCGATTAACCTTGCAAACAGGACTTCCGCTTTAACACTGGTACGTTGGCGGGGGGCAGGTCACCAAAGCAGCAACTGTCAATGGTGGATTAAATGTTCTACTTCTGTGCACTGTGGAGATTGGGCGGATTCCCAACCGCTGTGAACTATATTGCATGAGACCATACCTGTTGAAGGAGGAAGAACAAGTTGTATTAACATTTAAGCCACTTTAGCCCAAGTTAACAAACTGAAGCAACTATCTCCCATTTCAATGCAAACAAGAAATACTAGAATTAGAAGGAAGTCATAATTGAAGCTTCTCGCGCTCTGTGCCATAAGGCGCTACGTGATGATGATTGGTATGAGTCTCATACCTTTCTCTTCCTGGCGCGTTCAAATCATGAGGATATGCGGCGTAAAAGTTGGGAAACAGTGCTACGTTGGTTTCAACGTTGTATTTGATACAAACTATCCCTCACTTATCAGTATTGGTAGTGGTGTGACAATATCACATAATGTTGCAATCTACACACATACCGCCACGAGTGTTCGCTGCCGTCTTGCTGGTGTCTACAACCATGTTGCACCGGTCACTATTGCTAACGGCTCTTGGATCTCGGCCAACTGTGTTATCTTGCCTGGGGCATCAATTGGATCTGATTGCATGATTGGAGCTGGGGCAGTAGTTGTCGGTCACACGGAACCGCGTCACCTTTACGCTGGGAACCCAGCCCGAAAGGTTAAGCCAATTGATTTTGAGAAAATGGACAGATGAACAAGAAGGTTGCGATTGTCGGTTCAGGGTTCGCAGCATGGGGCGCAACGATAGCTTTGGTTGATAGCGCAGACTTAGAACTACATATCTTCGATATTGGCCGCACAGGCCCTGAAGGTGAAGGAGCAAATAGGCCAGTAGCCAATGCTAAAAAATACCTAAACTCTTACTTTTGCTATGGGATTAATGACTCGCATAATCCTGTAAAAATAGATACTGCAAGAATGTGTTCAAGTCACGCACTAGGCGGGCACAGTACAGTCTACAGTGGCGCGATACTATACCCCTTAGATGCTGACCTAAAAGATTGGCCTGCGGATGCCAAACCTACTGCACACGATTATTCGTCAGTACTAAAGCTTCTTCCCATTATTTATGAAAAGGATTTGCTTGAGACAGTTTTTCCGGTAGTGCCCCAACAGTCAGATCTATCACGGAAACCTACGAATAGCAAAGCAGCTTCAGTTGTCGGGATGTCCCGAATTGCAGCCACCCAAAACGAATCCAGTTCAGATTCTCCTGTGGTTCCGTTTTGGGTGGGAGGTGAATTCCTAAAGTATCAATCCGCAGGCAAACTAAGGTATACCAGCAATAGTTATGTATTAAGAGTTGAAAATATTCAAGAGGGCGTAAAAATAACACTTTTGCAGAAGGGTAAGATCATTTCTGATATATTTGATGCAGTCTTTATAGGGGCTGGATGCGTAAATACCACAACAATAATTGATCAAAGCCTCGGTCTTCCCGGCGCAAGAGACTATCTTATTCGTGCACCTCAAGGGTCATTGCATGCGTTTTGGCGCTTTTCTAGGAAAGTCAGCACTGGGTCCATGCTCCGAAAAAAAAATGAGTTACCAGAGCTGTTTCTGGAAGTTCGCGCTCCAGGCACGAGTAACGCTTGGTCGCACACTCAGCTAACAAGCATTAATGAACAGATCATCCAAGAGGTTTGCTCACGGCTCCCGAGGTTCCTGCACTCACTAGTTAAAGCTTTTTCGCATGTAATCTATTTTGCCTCCAGCTTACAAACCGCAGAGTTCAATGAATCTGGTGTCTTGAGATCAATCATTGATCTTGATGCGCCAGAAGGGCTGCAACAAAATGTTGAAATTACTGAATATCCTGTGAAGAGAAACGTTGGGCTAGTTAGTGCTGTTCGTCGAGCAGTATTGCAAAACTGGTCAACTCTTCGGATGTTTCCAATACCGTTTGGCGAGCTGTTGGCCGATTTTTTTCGAGGTAATCGCCTGGGAGGTTGGCATTTCGGTGGAACCCTACCGATGTCCGAACAGCCTACGCGCTTTGACCAATGCTGGACCACTGGTGAGGTTCATAGGTTGAAGAGCGTTTATGTCCTTGACAGCTCTGCCTTTCCAACAGTCCCCCCCAGCACTGTGGCGCTTCTCACTGCAGCCCACGCACACCGTGTGGCAAGATGCTGGAAAGCGAAGTATTTGCTAAATGAGGTGAACCAGTGCCCGTGAGCCGAGGTGTAGTCCGACACACTCTCAAGGAAGATCTTTGTGCACTGGCTGCATCAATTGTTTCGCCCACCAGTTGTGCCAACGCTGCAACGCAGACAGAAAAGTATGATCTTGAGCGTGCGGTCAGCAAGCGGTTCAGTGCTATCAACACCGTTCTCTTCCCTTACGCGCGTACCGGTGTTCATGCAGTACTCCAAGCAATGCACCTGCCACATGGTGCCGAGGTACTTTTAACGCCAATCACCATTGGTCCGATGCTCGAAGTTATCGTTTCGCTGGGCCTTCGTCCCACCTTCGTAGACATCGAGCTAGATACATTCGGCCCCGATCTGAAAGACCTAAAGAACAAACTTCAAAGCCGACCGGCTGTATTCTTGCTTACGTATCTCTTTGGATATGTTCCTAACATAGAGGCTGTTTTTTCTGCGTGTGCGGACTCAGGTGTTCCCGTCATTGAAGACATCTCGCACAACATCGGTGCAACCTATGCCGGCAAATCTCTCGGGACATTTGGTATTGCTGGTGTTTACAGTGCGTCGTTGCTAAAGTATGTTGACGGATACAACGGTGCCTTTGTGATTACTAACAATGAAACGATGGGGGTTGAACTTTCTGAAGCCGCCTCTCGCCTTACTCTGCCGTCAAAAGAGCGAGTCCAAGGATCCATTAAGAGAACTTGTTTATGGAACTTTGCGCTCAATCGTCTGGTATTCAATTTTGCTACGTTTCCGGCACTGGCGATTCTCAAGGTGCTAAGCCCAGCTCGGTTTGAAGCTCTTCTTGGGCCCACGATTGCCCTCAATCTTGGCTTAACTAAACTGCCAGAATACTACTTTGAAGATATTACTGGCCTACAGTGCCGGACGATCTTAAAGCATCTTCATAAGCTTGACGATCTAATTAAAGTCCGACGTGATGCTGCTCAACTTGCTAGCCAGGCATGGCTCGAGGTTACAAAAGGCCGTACCGAAAGTGTCGAATTACTAAAAGATGTAACTTGGGCGAACCATACCTTTTGGCAATTTGTCATCCCAGTAAAAAACCTCGATAAAGCAAGACACACGTTGTTTAAGTCCATGGTGGAAACAAGCACGACCAATCTTATGGATCTAGCTTGGTCTAGCGGGATTAAACTGCCGAACGCACAAAGATTAAAAGGGTTCTACTTGTTTCTTCCGCTTCACGAGCGCCTATCCAAGAAAGATTATCTAAAAATTCTTTTCCCACTGCGTAAAAACGAACTCATCTAGGGAAACTTTGCATTACCCATCAATCCGAGCTTTGATTCAGTGCATAACACAAATCAGCCTCGCTACCACGGGATTCGAATTGGCCACCAATAGGACACGCAAGCGCATTTTTCTTGATGAAATGAACTTGGTGGTGCCCTGGGCTGAGCTGGTCAAACTGATCCAACCTTTTGCGCCTGCTGCAGGATCTCAAGGCGGGCGACCTGCGTTTGCCGTGGAAACCCTGCTGCGCATCCACTTTCTGCAGCAACGGTTCGGCTTGTCTGACCCAGCCATGGAAGAGGCATTGCACGACGTTTCGCTTTACTGCGAATTTGCCAAACTCGACCCCGGTGCCATGCGCCTGCCCGATGAAAGCACCATTCTTCGGTTTCGTCATTTGCTTGAAGAGCACAACCTGAGCATGCAACTGCTGGCTACCATCAACGCCACTCTGGCTACCAAAGGCCTGATGCTCAAAACCGGAACGGTAGTCGATGCGACCCTGATCACCGCACCCAGTTCCACAAAGAACAGCACGGGTGAGCGTTACCCCGACATGCACCAGACCAAGAAGGGCAAAAAGTGGCACTTTGGTATGAAAGCCCATATCGGGGTGGACGCTGATTCCGGACTGGTTCATACCGTTATCGGAACAGCTGCCAATGTCCATGACGTCACTCAAGGCCATGGCTTGCTGCATGGTGAGGAATCTGTTGTGTTCGCTGACGCTGGGTATAGGGGTGCCGATAAGCGAGAAGAAGCTACAGGTGTGGCCTGGCAAGTCGCTATGCGTCCGGGCAAACG
>Ga0164294_10003469_pt1 | contig 14010 bp, 17 predicted proteins | sample GEODES005metaG_FD_111479 | JGI IMG/M metagenome (GOLD analysis project Ga0164294, IMG submission 111479) | Oligotrophic lake water microbial communities from Sparkling Lake, Wisconsin, USA - GEODES005 metaG | ecosystem: Environmental > Aquatic > Freshwater > Lake | place: USA: Sparkling Lake...
CCGTTTGCTACGTCCAGTGCAAAGACTGGTTGGGTAGTACCATTTACTCTTGTGAATGTTGCCATTTCGATTTTTCCTTTAAGTTAGTGGTCTTGGAGGACCTGCTTTTATTTAGCCGAATTGAAAAAATCACGCCTGTTGAGGATTGTTTCTCTGACGATTTTGAGCCGCAAAAGCATTGGGGTCAAATCTATTTACTGCCTTTGCATAGCCTACAGGGGTGGCCATAACCCAACCTTCTTGCCCCGGGTGCTCGGTATCTGCTTGGCGTAGCAGGTGCATTTTGACATCGTGTAGCAAGTTAAATGCATTAAATGCCGCGGCAAGTGCAGGAGTGTTACTTGTAGGGCTGTTCAAGTACTCTACAATGTTGCGGAACTTTTGTGGGGTCACTCGAGTCTGTAGCCAGGTGCCAAACTCGGGCAATAGTGTGGCACCGTTGAGTGGACTACCAACTTTGGAGTTGATAAAGTCCACACAAAGTTTTGCTAGGTCTGTGATCTTGTGTGCTCGTAATTCTGTGGGATTGAACAATGTGTCAATATCTCGACCATGAGTTTTGATCAATTGCTTGAGTTGTTTCTCTGCCGTGGTTTCAGTTTGCAATTGTCGAGGACTTGCTGGTTTTTCTAACATCAGCCCCGGAACCGGATTAAACTTTACTCCACTCAGTGGCTGACGTGCATCTCCTGTATCTGCATACATTGAATGCACTGCAATACCAATATTACTAGCACCAATACGTTGTCCTAGTGAACTCTTGACTGGAATTTTGTATTCTACTGTGTTGGGCCGAAACACATAGTTGCCTGCTTCAACAGGCGGAGTTGACATGTACAACAAATCGCCTTTGACATAGCCGCGAAAGTTGGGCGGTAGTGCGGCTTCTAATACAGGAAACAATTCTGCATATAGATTAATAAGTTCAGTTCTGTCGCCCGAGCGTTGATTTTGTATGTTGGCCATCATTTGTGGACTGGTAGCAAGACCGTCGTATCCTTTGGCTTCAAACCCTGATCCATCAGTTAACACAAATTCACCATTGAGTGGCTTGCGACCAAATATCACAGCAGGTTTGCCATCCCACTTGGCTGTGACTGTTGTGGGTTTCTCCGTGGCGTGTTTTACAATTTCCAGTGCGTCTTTGATACCTTGATTACCACGACGGAACACTAGATCTTCAAGATGTTCAATACCTTTGGCTCGGCCGCCAACTCCTGCTTGCTCTGCTTCAACAAGAGCAACATAACCTTGGTTCACGATACGGTCACGCAGGCGTGCTAGGAAGTTAACGTCACTTTCGGCCACGCCCATTTCGGGTTCCTTTACACCTTCACGTGCAATGTACTCACGGAAGTCTGCCAGTTTGGCATCACGGTCAGGATCCATTGCCAAGGCTTTGTAAATACTTTCCACGGTCATCATCTGATTGCGGTTGTAGTTGGGGCCTAGCAATATGCCTGCGGCTTGATCTGGATCCATTGTGACTGCCCGATCTGTCTGGCGACTGATGATGCCTTTGGCCGAGGCCTTGAGTCCCAGTGCCTTGGCAATGCTTGACATTAGCACATTGCGGTACACACCTTTGTATGCTGATCCTGTGCCACCACCCAGCCAGAATGTGCCCCATTCCATGTCGGGCATGAACATAAAATCTGTCTGTACGTAGCCACGTTTGGGGTCGCCCTGTATGGGTGTCTTAAAATGCACTGCTTCGCCTGTGAGTTTTGTCCAGTCTCGGGGATCTTGTTTGTTTTTTGTGGCCCAGACATCTAGTATGCCTTTGAGTTTGGCTTTGGTTATTTCGTTGGCATCCACGGCAAGATCCAGATCACCCGAGTCAGGTTTCTTGCCAGTTGAGCCCAGCCACTTAACAGGAACACCTGCTTCATCTCGATCGTGCGACAAATCAAGACCTGTGACAGTTTCTAACCAAGCCACTGTGCTGGGTATGTCTGCTTGTTTGATGCGTTGTGTCAGTGGCGTGCCTTGTGCATCTTTGAAAACATTACCACCTTCGTTAAGATACATCATGCCAATCCAGCCTGTTTACGCAAAAATGCCATGTGTTGAGGATTATTAAAATCTCTTGTTACCCATCCCTGTCCAAGATTTATTTCATAATCATCAGGATAGGGTAATCCAGTGGGTCTTGTGGCCGCTTGCCCTGGTGTAACTTTTACCCCACCGGTACTACCACTACTATTATCAAATGCTATAATACCTTGTGCTGGAGCAATGCCGTCAGACATAAGACTTTTCCAGGCCTGTGCTGTATTAACACCACCCTTGGGATCTATTGTAGCTTTAAATATTTGATCGGCGGCAGTTTGAATTGCCTGTGTGATCACTTGTGCCTGACTCTTGGACAATTGATCAGCACCTGTATATTGTTCTAATTTATTATAATCAAACCCGCCTCTTGGTTGAATGGCTTGTCCAATTATATCATCTAATTCAACTTTCAATGTATTCTGACTGTCAGTAGACATCGCCGCAGGACTAGTAACAGGTTGCCCAGTAATTGGGTCTTTGCTTTGTGCCATTGCTGCCTGTACTTTTGCAGTCCAGTTTTTCATCATGATTGGCATCAGAGTTTGTGTTAGTTTTTGTCCCATTTTTAAAGCATCGGCTCTGTTCATCGACGGGCCTGTTTTGTCACCTTGTGCTAGGTCTGGGCCTGCAACACCAACTTTGCCCAAGGCCGAACCTAACCCAGTTGCTAGTCCTTGGGCAAATCCTGCTTCCTTTAGTGTGTGTCGAGTTATTTCATGAATCTGCATGGGTTCTCCTAACAGATCGTGAAAACTTGCCGGCATCTTTGGTGCGTATGGCATTGAGCAGTTTGCGTGTGAGATTGTCTGCTTGCTCTGCGCCGAACTCTGATTCTATTTGTTCAATCAGGCGTATGGCGCTGGCAATCACGCTGTCGGCTCGGGTTTCAATGATCAAGCGTCTATCACGCTCCACATACATTGAATCAAGTTCTTCTAGCAAACTTCGGGTCTTTTTCAGCATTCGATCTGGGCCTTTGGATTATTTAGTGTATTACAAGTCTTAATAAATATCTACTATACAGGAATACTCATGTCAAGTCAAATCAACCCCAACAATATAGACGGTACCTACCCCGTTGCAGGTCAGCCCAATAACACACAGGGCTTTAGAGATAATTTTACCAACATCAAAACCAATTTTCAAATTGCCGCAACAGAGATAACCGACTTGGAAAACAATGGTGTGTTTAAAGCCGCACTAACAGGTACCATACTTGACAACAACATGGCGGACAACTTAATATACGCTGTTAAATTAAATGATGTCAGTTACACTTATCTGCAACAAACTGCCACAGCAGGTGCTATTGCTATTGATTACTCAGCCGCACAATATCAATTGATTGCGCCTAGTGCCAATGTCAGCCTGAGTTTCTCTAACTGGCCCACTGCAGGTGACGAAGGTGTGATCTATGTTGATTTTTATGTAACCAATACCGCTTATACTGTTACTTTACCTGCCGCAGTAAGTGTGGGCACAACTGGTATTCAGGGGTATAGTGCTAACGTTATTACATTTGGTTCCGCTGGTACATATAGATTTGCATTTAGTACTGTGGATTCAGGTACTGCAATTACCATCTATGATTTAAATCGTGCTCTTACTGCTTATACCAACCCATTTGGATATATCGTTGGCGGCGGTGGTACTGTGACTCAGTCTACTAACAAAGGCACCACGGTTGTATTGAATAAGCCCAGTGGACAAATTACAATGAGCAATGCGGCACTAGCAGGCGCTACCATTGTGAGTTTTACTTTTACAAACAGCACAATCTCATCAACTGACGTGTTGGTAATCAATCATGTGAGTGGTGGCACTATTGGTTCTTATACATTTACTGCCGCTTGTGGCGCAGGGTCGGCTACTGTTTATATTCGTAATGCAACCTCAGGATCACTCAGCGAAGCCATTGTGTTGCGTTATGCTGTGATCAAAGGCGCCATTACTTAATTTGATTTAATTTGACCCAGCAATTGTTTTAGTTTTGCACTTTGCACATCTGCCGTGACTTTGGGTGCTTCTAAATCGAAGTCTTCTCGAGGCTTGGCTCTTTCCCAAGGCGGCGAACTGGCATCACCTTCCGCAGGGTTAACTTGACTGCGAGCCTTGATTGAATCCATGATACTGCTTTGTGGCTTATTATAACCAGTTCCTTCGTCCCCGCCTTCATCAGTAATGCGCATAGTTTCAATGTTGTACTCCAAATCAATTTTTTGACCAACGCCGGTCGAACTTCGAGATTTCATACACTGTATCTGATACTTGCCACGCTCTTTCATGGCACGACTTGTAAAGATACCAAACACGTTGTCGGCAGTATTAATCTTAGAGATACCACCTGAAATGTGCGAGTGGTCAAATTCAATTTCCTCTACTGCACTACGGTTCAACTGCGATGCAGTGACCATTAGTACTGCCAACTCTTTGGCCAAGTTGCGGAGTTCTTCGCTCACATACTTGTCTTTCACAAACAAGTCGTTGGGCGACACCTTGGCACTAACTGGCATCAGCAAGTCCAAGTAGTCGATCATCACAAAGTCAACTTTCTTGCCTGTTTGAATTTGATACTCTTTCAAATATGCACGAATATCATTGATGTTGCTTTGTGCCGGCAAGCCTTTTACTTGGTAGTTACCCGACTTCTTGGCCACAAGTTTGACCTTGAGTTCAGTTGTGTCCATGTCACGTCTGATGTCTTTGGTGCTCATGTTTGTTAACATAGCATCTGTTCGCAAACTTGTGAGTTCTTCCGAAAGTTCTAATGTAATGTAAACGCCACTAAGTCCTTGCTGTAGCCAATTCAGCGCAATGTTCATCATCACAAGACTCTTGCCTGATCCTGAGCCGCCGGCAAAGATGTTGAGTTCACCACGACTAAATCCACCATACAATAATCTATCCAGTTGTGGCCATCCTGTGCTTACTTGTCCGCCCGAGTTAAAGTATTTCTCAATGCGAGCCTTAGGATCAGCAAAGTAATCCGTGCCCATGTCTTTAGTAAGTGATATCTGTACTGCATCTTTAATAAGTTTCTCAACAGGTTCAAACTCGCCCTTTTCCAGCAAGTCTGCTGACTTCAAAATAGCACGTTCAAGTTCTTGACGTCGGGTAAATGCTTCAAACTCGCCCATGAACCAGTCAAAGTGACCTTCATTCAGATCTGGCACTGCGGCAAGTTTAACGCCTGTGGTTGCTGAAATCTGCATCCTATCAGGCATGGTCTTGTGTTTGTCGGAGTGTTCTTTGATGAACTCAGCCGCTGGTCTCAAACTTCGATCAAAGTTCTGCGGATTATAAATGTTTTGAACACGCACATAACTTGTTGCGTCTTCCAACATCATCTCTAGAAATAGTCTTTGGACGTCAAGTCCGTATTCTTTTAACAAGTTGTTTCTTCCTTATTTCTATTTTAATCTTACTGGTTTCTCTTGAGGCCATAATAGTTAGCAAGGCTCCTAGTTTACCTAGTTTTATCACAGCATCATTGACATCTTTACAACCCTCGGGCCATTCAGGTATGCTTACAGCCCAGCCCAGTTCTACTGCACGGTCAATTAGTTCCACACCTGCGACATCTTGATCAGGCACCACAGTGACTTCACGACCCAGACTGCGAATCAACCTTGCTTGGCTGTCGCTGATGGTATTGTGCATTACTGCAAGTCCACCTATGCTGAGTGCATCAAAGATACCTTCCATCACCAACACATGTTGCCAATTGGCATGTTGCAAGTCTGTGCCAAACACATAGCCTGGTTGTGAGTGGTTGATGTACTTGGGTTGTTTATTATCTAAAAATCTAGCAGTCCAGCCTACTACTCGATTGTCGTATGTGAACGGTACTAACACAAACGGTCTAACCCAGTGAACGCCATCGTTCTTGATAGAAGTCATAATGGGAAAGTCTTCCGGCACACCGCGTTTTTGAATGTAGTCCCAGTAGTAGGGAAACTCTGGTGTGACCACTTCACTGAAGGGCGGGAAGTCATCCGCTTCTTCAAATTCAATAGCACTAAGTGTATTGAACACACGTTGTCGATCTTCTAGTATGCCATGTATGCTACGATGACGCAGGCTTTCAAGATTGAGCATGTCAACCTCATTGTCTGGCACACCCATCCAACCTAGTAATCTTTTGGCTTTAAAACTAACAGTACGTCCTAATACAAAACTGGCTGTGTAACTACAATTGAAACAGTGATAACTCCACCCCGCTTCAGTTGCTTTGATACCACCACGCCCACGCCGGTCTGGACTGTTACCATTGTGAGTGCAACATACCGCATTGAAACTCAACCAGCCTTGAGGACTGGGTTTTCTTTTTGCAGGTAGATAAGCAAGGATGTCTAGCATCCTGTTAGTATAACACAATTGTCACACTAGATCAACGATATTGAACGTTTTGTACTCGTCCGTTTGTGAACAGTGCTGTGGCACTTACGTTGCTTTGGAATTGGACTGGCAAATATCCCGATCCACCATTGGTCACAGTTACTCCGGCTACTCCGCCATTGGGATCAATTGTACAGGTGGCAGTTGCACCAGAACCGTCGCCTAGGATTTCAACCAGGGGCGGCGCCACATAATACACACCTGGATTGGTTATGCTAACTGAAGTTACTACAGTATCTGTAACTTGTACGGTACCTGCGGCACCATACCCAATTGAGTTGTTGAATGCCAGGCGCAACAACGGATGGAAACCAACTACGTTAAGATAATCGCTCACAGTATCGCATAGATATTGTCTTGACTCTGTAACATTATACCAAACTGATTCGTAGTTCTGGGCGGCTTGAATTTTGACTGTGCCTGTATATCCCACCAAGTCATACTTGACTGTGGTCAGGCTTGAACCGTTTGTAGGCATGAAACTGCTGTAGAATTCAGTTGACTGAATAGCGTTAATTGGCTGTGGTGTCAGTGCCCAATCAGGCCACTGTGTTGGTCCTACGCCAAAGTAGTTGTTCTTGCCGTACATGTCAGGTACTGTGCAAACTGCGGCCGGTATGTGTTGTGGCAATATCGAATCTACGATGTTGCAGTCTGCTCGTGCTTGTGAATTGGCATCTGTATAAGCGGCCTGCACATAGTTGCCGGCTGTGCGTTGTATGCTGTAACTGGCAGGTTGTGCTTGAATGTTGATGGTGTCTTCAGTATCAAGCACCACTTTGACTCTGCCCAGAGCAGAACTTAGAATTTCCATGGGTTTAGTAATCAACAGTTCATCTCCTGTTTGATTTACCACACGGAAAACAAAACTCGAGCCTGCAATATTCACCGGCTTTTGGTCTTGATTGATAAATTCAAAGAGCAGAACATTGTCCACTCCCTTGTTGATTGTTAATTGTTTTGCGTACACAGGGTCGTACCTCTTTGTAAAATAACCGCCACTAGTGTCTATCAAAAGTACACGGACGATTTGTTGGTATAAGTAAACGGTTGTAGAATACATAGGATCCTCGAAACAGTATTTATGGGTAATAATATTTTTGAAAAATTGACAGAGAAGTATCCCTTCATAACATTGTGCGTTTACGCCAATGCAGAATATGTGGGTGTGGTGCAAAATAGGGACGATATTGTCACTACTATCTACGACTTTGGTGCCGTTACTGATCAACAGGCCAAACTGCTGTTTCTAGAACTAGCAAGCACTTGGTGGTGGGAAAGTAATCGTAGCATACCTATAAACATCTTTTTACGCAAAGATTGGGAACAGTTCCGCTATACGTTACGTACTTTTGTCAACAAAGATTTGGAAATACATCATGGTCCTGCTTGCAGTTTGCTGGACATAGTGCGCAAGAAAAGCAAACGCAAATCAATTACACTTGTACGGCGTCTTGATTAGTTAGATTCATATGCAGTGCTACCAGGGCCGCGTAGGAAATACTGTGACTCTTTTTAAATGTGTAGCCCTGCGAATCATCTCCATCCCATACTGAAGCAAACACTTCTGCCCAAGAGCGTGTTTGTAAATGTGCCTTGCCCGGACGAATAACAGATATAAAGGCCGCCATCCTGGGTATTGAATCTGGGCGCATTGTTTTGAGCAAGTCTGTATAATTGCCCACGTGTACCAGGTTCTGTGCCCATGCTCGATCAGTCCACAGTCGTTCCCAAGGCGGTATTGCTATCAACATTGATTTGTAGTGTGCAGGATCTTTTATCAACTGATACACGCTCATGTTCAAGAAGTCCAGTTTGAAGTATCCACGAGATTCAGCAGTTTCAGAATCCAAGGCCGCACAGCCTGCTATGGGATCTCGAGGTATGTCTGTCACATAGATACCCGAGTTGTGCTTTCGTCCGTTGCTTTGTCGTGCTGGTGTGTGTTGAATCAGTTTCAGTACGTCTTCACGATTAGCAAAATCTAAATCAATGTCCGCGCTCATTAAGTCTCCACCAATGCGGCCACAATGCAAACTTGTTCCTCAGCCTTTGCTACTGCTTCTAATGCATCTGCTACACTTGGGTGTTTGGCCGCAAGTGTTTTCAATTTAGATTCTTCGGCCATTTTGATCTGTGCCCAGTTCACCACTGCCTGTACATGCGATGCGAGGTCAACAGTGGGAAATGATGTGGTCATGCTCAACCAGGCCATACCATCATACACTTCGATGCACTGTGCTGAACCATTATAACGCATTTGACCAACCAAGGTATTGCTGTTTGATGCAGAATTGTTATAGAAACTAGGCCAGGTTGAATGACCGTTTTGAATAGAGAGTCCTGCTCCTGCATTTATAGTTTTGATCATGTTACCATCCTGCCTTGTTCAATATATCTTTCACGTACTCTTGATCCGCTGGGTAGTTTGAAAACTTCTTTTGCCATGCATCTGAATCAATATAGGGCCAGACCATGGCCACTTGTTCTGTACTCAGTTCAGTCAAGAACTTTTGTCCTGCTTCTGAATTGTAAATCACCCAAGGTGAGATACGTCCTGCTGTGACAGCATAGCACAAGGCATTGGTATTGCCATAACGCATCCAATCATGTGGGGGATTACCTGTTTCTTCTGCCCATCGTATGCTGTGTTCTATTGCCCGAGCCAAGGCATCATCTACTGCTTCCACACGCAGGTATTCTACGAGATACTCTGTGTACACATTGTCACTGCACCAATGATCGATCTTCTTTTGTGCTTTCAATAACCATGTCATGAAACGTGCGGGTGCAATCACATTGGTGTTTACACAATAGTTTCCAAACTTGACAAATGCTCTGTAATAAGGTGAATCACAAAAATCATCGTGTGTTTTGTTCTTTGCAGAGCCTTGCATGGTTTCATAGAACCGGATGTATGCTTGAAAACCCATGCGTACACCTGCTTCATCCCGAGCCAAGAGTCTGCGTTTAGGCTCGCAGGAATGCACTACGAATGACGTTTCTTTAATAAAAGTTTTTTTGCAATACTCGCACACAAAGCTCATGCTAATATTTTATGCTCTTGGATGTAGTTTGTCAAATAGTCGTTAATCAAAGCATGATGCCCGCTTTCTGGATGTATCATATCTGCTGGCACATACTGTGTGCCCGGGGCATAATTCATGGGCTGAACCTTTTGTTCATGCTGCCAGGCAATGGCTCGCCATTTGAAACCGTTGATGATTTCGGGACGTTGAAACAATTTTAGTCTAGGGTCATCCAAATGTTCCTGATACAAGTTATCTGCTTGCTGAAACATTAACACTCGATGCCCACGTCTTTGCAAATCAGTAATTGTTGCAAGCATGCGATACATCAAATCTTCAGTGCGATCTAAAATGGAGAATACTTCACTCTTGAGTTTGGTTTCCACAAACTGGTCCGAATCTACTTGTTGCCAGCCGTGTTGCCAGCGTGGCTTAAACTCTTGATTTTGAGGATTGACCCATCTACCTTCAAATTCATTTTCTGGTTTGCAAATCGGTATTTCAAGTCTTGATACAAATGTCATGCCCAGTACATAAAACATAGGCCGAGTTGCTTGATAACTGTGTTTGAGAGTGGTGCGTAGTATTCTACTGTTGGCACTACCCCCAATAGCCAAGGTAGATGCCTGTGGTATATTATGCTCATCTATAAATCCCAGACGTTGTGCCAGATCCATGTGGCCTTGACCCCGAGCATAACTTTCCTGGTAACTACAACCATTGACAACTACATGATTGATCATTTTTTGTCAGCGCCTGCGGCGCGATTGTATGCATCTATTTCTTTTTGTGTTGTTATCTGTGCCATGACATCAATTTCATCATCTTTGTATGTGGGGTACATGGCCATTAATGCCTTGCGTTTGGCTGATAGTCCGGCTTCTTTCTTGCGTGGCGCAATCCAAGGATGTCTCTGATTGCCTAGTCCGGGACTTACACTTGTGGCCATGAGCCATTGCAGTTTAGGGTGCCGGCCTACATTAAAGAAATGCTTGTTGAGATAGTGGTTGCAACTTTGTACATAGTATTCTTGCAATTCGCGATTGCCATCTACTGCCGATCCCCAACGTATCATGAGATAGTTTGAAAACTTTTTACGCTCTTCAGGTGTGAGTTCGTCGTAGAATGTTCTGACCTTGCGGTCAAACATACGCATCTCGTTGGCAATGTTCAGTTTGTCACTCATGTTTTGGCCTGTGATCCAAGTTGTAACGACTCTGCATAGATGTCGTGCTTGATTGGTAGATTGTTGTACCAGTGCTCGTTTCTGTAATTATCCAACACCAACTGTTGTGTCAAGAACTGATACCAATGTGTAGTCATTACAGGTTTATGTAAAATTTGTATGGCTTGTGCTATATTATACTTGGTTTTAAATTTACTTTGTTCAAGAATGGCAATCAACGGGGGTCGATATTGAGCAGGTATACACCCGATTCCTAACACACTATCCGGATTGGCCAAGACCGGTTCAAAATCAGTTATGTTTACCCAATCAAAGTAATCAAATAAATCTTTTAGCCACCATATGTTGATGGCACTTATTACCGGTGCAATTTTGAGAGTGACGTTTGGCAGTTCACGTGCCCATTTGATATTGGATTCCACTGTGGCCCAGTCAGTACCACTGCGAACAATCTCTGCATATTTGCCCACAGCATCAATGCTGGCATGCAGATTGATTCCATCAAAGTGTTGCCACAAATCCGCGACTGTTTGATCTTTATAACCAACCACAGTCATGTTGCTACTATACATCAGTCGGGGTCGAGTGTTTTGTGCAATCAGCATCCGCAACACTTCATAGTGTTGGGGATTCATCAAAGGTTCACCGCCGGCAAAATATACCTGCTGGCATTGACTCAAATCAATTTTATCCAGTGTGCTTGAATCATATTCGTTTATGACCAAACGTTTGGCTTCAGAACTCCAACTGGTACTAAACATCGGGCCACAACTGCGGCATTTTAAATTGCACAGATTGTTGTTTCTAAAATCTAAAAATTGTATAACATTGTTCTTGTAGTCGGTGTCGTAGTGCCGAAACATGTTACGCCAACCGTGTTTGCTAGTGCTGGGACAAGATTTATCACACTCTTTGGGTACTTGGCCTGCTAAAAATGCACCCCCAACTTGGTCAACTATCTCTTGCTGTGAATCAAAGTAATCACCTGCCCATTGACAGCAAGGAGCAAACTTACCACCAGGCATATAACTGGTTGATACCCAAGGTGCCTTGCAATAAACTTCACTCATGTTTTGGTCAGTCGATAGATCATTACAGCATGTTCTAGTGCATCTTGTAAAGTGGGATTGGTTCTTGCCGCACGTCGAATTTCGCCCCAAAGTTTGTCTTCCATTATGTGATCACGCAAGGGTCTGCCATCTGTGGTTCTTGAATCGTAGTCTATTTTGTGACCGTTGATGGGATCATATCCGTAGCCCACTTCAACTCTGGTACTGGGGTCGGCGCCTGACTCACGAGCGTATACCACACCGTTAGCACTTTCGTATATGTAAGTGGCGCCTGGCTTGAGTTGTCCCATTACCAAGCCTTGTTGTAGTCCACGATCTCGCAGTTGCGGCTGACATCTTTTACAAAGTACACACAATCGGGTTCGGGTTCGTCGTTTATGGGCACGGCCAACATCTGACCGTTCTTGAGTTTGGGTGCGTACCAATTGACTTCGTGATACACATCCAGGATTTCAATGTCGGGAAAACTGGGTCTATAACTGCTGAGGGGATTGAATTGAAATACTCTAAAGCCTCTGTCATTGATACTGGTCAATGGTAGCACTTCCAGGTCACCAATGTCGGGTTCACCTATCAGTATCTGCCAGTCCATGGGCATTTTGAGAGTTTGTGTTCCTATACGCAACACCAAGGCTGGCGCATTAAACGACTCTAAAAAGATTAGCGGAATAAAATGATAGTCTGGGTCTGCTGGATTTGAATTGTCTAATATAGCAAAACGCATGTCATCAACTTCTTCGGGCAATTGATTTAGATCGTAGTAGGTGTTGTCTAGTGTTAATATTCTCATAGTAATATTATATAGATATTAAGATGCTTTGTCAAGTTTATTTTTCTTTCTTGCTAATGCGCTTGCTTTCATTTTTTCAAGAGTTTCTACACTATGTTTTTTTCCAGTCATACCTGATTTGTGTCCTTTTTTACCTTCGCTGACTTTTTTACAAAATTCTTCTGTGCGCTGTCTACCTGCTAGTGTAGCAGATCGGTTTCTGTTTGATTCCTCACTGTGAGGGCCTTGTTTGATTCCTTTGTTCCAAGGAATATTTCCTTTTTTAACACCACCAATACCAGGTCTTTTTGTTCCTGTTCTGGCTGTCATAATTGCTGTTCTTGCAATGTTATATTGTTGTGCAGTAAGATTACGATCTTGTAAATGATTAGTTTGAACAAATTTGCCTAATGCATGTAACATTTTAATTTTACTATTGCCATCTGTCATCTTTGTTAATAACAGATGGCATACAAAATGTTCCCTGGCTGTTAACCTAACTAAATTATCTTTTGTATTATTTCCGCCTAGGCTTTTTGGAATGATATGATGCCGTTCAATATATCCAATTGTCAATCGAGTCTTTGCGTTTGAGATAATATTGTAATACCATTTTGTATATTTGTTGTCTACAAAAGTTATTTGATTTTCATCCATTCCAACTTCTCCTGTGTGAAGTTGTATTTAGCCTCTCGGTAAAACTGTTTGCGTTTGGTCAAGTGTCGTTTGGCAAACTTACAGGTACTGGTTATGTCCCATATTTGAACATGATCTTTGTCTTCTGCTTTTCTTATGCCGCGTCCAATGCTTTGGATAACACGGACAAAACTTTTGCCGGGTTCAATAAGAACCAAATTAAAAATCCTAGGGATATTAATACCCACAGCGGCAACACCATAGGTAGCCACAATAATCTTATCAACACTGTCTGCAACTTCATCATATTCATCTTGTCTGTCTTTTGCCTTGGTTGCTCCTGATACAAACACAGCACGATCGCCCAGGCGCTCTACCAAGGCTGTGCCTGCGGCTACCCTGTCCACAAGCACAAGAGTATTGCCTGTTTCATTTACCTTGCGAATCAGTTCGGCCATGGTGTCCAGGCGGCCCGACTCTTCCAACAAGTATTTAAGTTCACTTTGGTACTCTTTGTACTCCACATGATCAACCAACTGCACAATGTTCACGTGACAGTTGGCTAACACACCTTGTTGTTGTAATTCGTTGGCACTCAAGCGACCAATAACCGGACCCAGTGCTACTAGTAATGCTTGGCTCTCAAACTTCTCTTTGGGTATAGTTCCGGTCAATCCCCAGCGAATTGGCACTTTAGCCATCACACCGGTCAGCAAGGTTTTGAGAGCATCTGCTTTGGCCATGTGTACTTCGTCCACAATAACGCATACCACACCTTCAAGAAACTCACCAATGGTTACTTCGCCTGTGCCTGACTTGGTGTTCTTTAACAACACATTCAAACTTTGCCAGGTGCAAATGGTGTGA
>Ga0164294_10003470_pt1 | contig 14009 bp, 9 predicted proteins | sample GEODES005metaG_FD_111479 | JGI IMG/M metagenome (GOLD analysis project Ga0164294, IMG submission 111479) | Oligotrophic lake water microbial communities from Sparkling Lake, Wisconsin, USA - GEODES005 metaG | ecosystem: Environmental > Aquatic > Freshwater > Lake | place: USA: Sparkling Lake...
CATGTTCGAACCCGCTAACACGGTAGGTTCCAATACGTTCGAAGTTATACCGTCAATCGACCCTGGATAAGTAGGTGCTGCATAACCGTCTTGGTCAATGGTTACAAAGTTTGGAAGAATGAAACCGTTATACGACGATACATAGGGATCGGTACGTTGACTTGAGGCATCACGAGGAACGTAGATACCATTGACGTTCTTCACATAGTCCAGCAATTGAAGCACTGGAAAGGTTGTGTTTGCCAACGCAGAGACAAAGGATGTCTTATCTGTGTCCAACACTGCAAGAATGGGTGACTTCAGCATGTCGACAATCGTATTGGAATAGAAGGTCACACGGTCTCCAACACGCAGTTCATTACTACTGAAATATTGAAACGAACCTGTGAAGCATTTCAAATACATCTTGTTGTTAGTGGCTTGAATCAATGAAACTGTCAATGTATCGTTTTGAGAAAAGGTTGTACCGACTGGATCTGTCACAGTCACCGCCAACTGCTTCAAGGTAGTAATCGGACTTTGGAGTTCAAGTGCTTCCTGACCCCACGGTTCATAATCGTATTGCTGAACACCGACATCGGTTTGGAAGTTCGTTTGTTGACGCTGACGCTGGGTCATGACCGAGAAGGACCTGCGGATGGATTCATTGCCTCCAACATACTGTCCATAGAACTCGTTGAGATTGAACAGTAAATATGGATAGGTTGAGAAGGTTGAATAGGGTTTGCCAACGAGGTTGGCTTGAATGAACTGACTGGTCGATGCGTCTGTTCCACTTAACGATGGGTCAATGGGAATACTCAAAAACTGACGCTGGGGCAAGACTGCACGCACAAGACGAATGGACGCTACATTGGTTGCATTGGTAGAACTTCCAAATCCAAACCCAGAGGGTTGAATGAGATAGCCTGTATCCGTTCCCACAGGAATACCCTTGGGAAGGTTTGGATTGTACGCCTTGTAGAACACATTGGAAGCGCCAGTGGATAATGTCCATCCTCGAGTATTCGGAGCTCCAACAATGGGTGGATTGTTACTGGCTTGTTCGACTGCAAAGGTGGGAACAAATGCATTGTTGGTGTAGACGATTGGATTCGTTGCTTGTAAGCTTTGACTTCCAAACGTGAACACAAGATTCGTATAGGGATTCGGTTGTTTCACCCAGTCGCGTTGAGATGAATCCATAATGATGTACTTCTTCGTACTTCGTGTTGCAGGTGCATCTTGGACCGACGACGCATCCAAGCGTGACCCTACATCACCCTCTGATTCAGGAACTTGCGAGTTTGCATCAGGTCGTGTTGAATTAAAGGTTTCAACCATACGACTGGGGGCTTGAGTCTGCAAAAAACGCTCGCGTGGGTCATAGTTGTAGACCCTACGAGCATCCGCTTGTTCTCGCATCATAATGGATGCGTAATCGCTCATTGTTTATACAGCAGCCAAATCCATAAGCCACATCTCCGCAGGACGAAGGGATTCCAACCGCACATGTTCAGCTCGGAGTGCAGCCAGTTGTGCTTCATGCTTGGCGATTTGTTCTGCAGTAAAGCTGCTGACCGGTAGTTTGAGAAGGTAGTCGTATCCATCGATGGAAGCATACCCAGCCGTTTGGAACAGTGTATCGCATTCCGCACGAGTCTTCTTCTTCAATACAAGTGTCGGTGTATCCTTGACTTGGTCTTCAATGAACTTCACGACATTCACATGGTACGGCATCTCGTCGTGGAGTGCCTTCAACTGATGTTGTCTGCGTGTCTCGTACAACGCTAGACGGACCTCTGCGAACTCTTTGAGGATTGCATTTGGGCTATCATACTTGGTGATGACACCCTTGGAGTTGAATGCATGCATGTTGGTGGTCTTCACCTTATCGGACAACGACTTGACGAGCACAGCTTCATCCATTCCCTTGATACGAATGTGGATGTCGGTATCCGTCGAAGTATCGACAAAGTCCTTGACCGTTCCCTCTGCGAGTTGTTTCTCCAACCACTCACGATAGTCTTGGGTCCAGGTTCCAGGTGGCAACTCGGTCACCACAAACTCGTCCTTCTGTTTGGTGTAGACACCTTGCAACACTCCATCGTCTGAAACCGTTCCCTTGAATCCCTTGAAGTAGGGTTTGAGTGTGCGGTCAAGTGCATTGGCTTGTCCCTTCAACCACGCGACCAGCATCTCTTTCAACTCTTTGGGATTGTATCCTGGAATGGAAGTCGAGTATCCAGTGCCAATGCCACGAGATCCGTTCACCAACAACATCGGGAGAACAGGAGCATAGAAGTCCGGTTCGACGGGAAGACCGTCATCGTCTCGGTAGGTCAGCACGGGGAAGTCCTCGGACGGGACCAGTTTTTTCACGACCGATTGAAGGTAGGTGTGAATGTACCTAGGCGACGCAGAGTCTTTGCCGCCTTGAATGCGTGTGCCGAACTGTCCCTGTGGCACAAGCCACGGAAGGTTGTTCGCACCCATAAAGTCTTGGGCCATTCCAATGATGGCTTCGTTCAGTGAGGCTTCACCGTGGTGGTATCCGCTGTGCTCCGAGACATAGCCCGCAAACTGGGCTACACGAATCTCCGAAGTCAAGTTACGCTTGAACGCAGCGTAGAGGATTTTGCGTTGAGACACTTTGAGTCCGTCCATCATACTTGGAATGGCTCGTTCCAGATTGTAGTTGGAGAAGTGAATGAGGTCTTTGTGGATAAAGTCCGTGTAGGGCACGTGAAGTCCTGCAGGCACTAACGCAGTCTTATCATAACTTTGTAACCAAGTCTTGCGGTCATCTGCACGCTGCTTGTTGAATGCGAGGTCAATGGCTTCATCCGAGCCTTGTGTAAAGTCGAACCGAACTGCTTGTGGTTTCGCAAAGTAGTCTTTGGCTTCGTCGCGAGTCGAAGTGCCCAATCCCTTGTAATACTTGACCTTGAAGCCCTTGGAGGCATCGGTCTTTCTCCACTCTTCGTATTCGTATTGGCTGTAAAAGTTCTTGATAGTGGTTCCCTTGACTGCCTTCACGATGGGTGTAGCCATGTAGGTCAAGAAGCCTGGGATTGCAATCAGTTCATGCCAGAGTTCATGAAAGAGGTTGATCAACAAGCCTCGAATGTGTGAACCATCGTAGTCCTGGTCCGTCATAATCATGATGCTTCCATATCGCAGCTCTGCGGTGGATTCGTATTTCTTGCCAGACTGAAGACCTAGAATCTTCTTCAACTCGGCAATCTCCTTGGTATGTTCCACCTTGGCGTCCGAGGTGTCCTTCACATTCAACACCTTACCCTTGAGAGGGTAGACGCCGTAGAGTTTGCGTTGTTCTTGCGACAGACCCGAGAGAGCCATCGCTTTTGCCGAATCGCCTTCGGTCAGAATCAAGGTGCACTTGGAGGATTGTGCTGTGCCTGCGTAGACTGCATCGTCTAGCTTGGGAATGCCTGTGATTCTGGATTGTTTCTTTCCATCGGTCTTGGTATTGTCCTTCGAGTCCTTCACAGCTTGTGCTTCGAGAATCTTCTCTACGATTCCAAGCTTGGTGACAATCTTCTTCAATGTATCGTCGGACAACTTGGGACTGGACCCGAATGCAGACACCTTGGTCGTCAGTGTCTCTTTGGTCTGTGAAGTGAAGCTAGGGTTCTCAATCATACTCACACAGAACACTGCGAGTTGCTCTCGTACTAGACTGGGTTTGACTTTGGTCTTCTTCTTGGTTTCCAGATACTCGACAATGTGAGTCGTGATTTGGCTCACGAGTGCATCGACATGCGTGCCACCCTTGGAGGTCCAGATGCCGTTCACGAAGGACTGATTGTAGGCTCCGTCTTCAGCTTGTCCGATTGCAATGTGCCATCGGTCATTGGGTGATTCGTACACCACTGGGTCGCAGCCATATGATTTGGCGTATTCAACTAGGTTCTTACACTTCAAGGTCTCTCCATTCCAGATGACCTTGGTCTCTTTTCCTACGGTCATCGCAAGGTCCCAGACGCGTCGTTCAATGAGACGTAGCATGTCAGGTGTAATCTCTTTCATTCCGAAGCGTTCAAAGTCTGGTTCCCACTTGACTGCAACGGAGGACTTGCTCTTGCTTGGTTTCACGGTGGGTTCGTTGATTCGGGTCATGTTGTTGGAGTAGCGCTGTTGATACGACAGCTTGCGTTCAGCGTCAACAATCATGACCTCCATGTGCTTGGCGAAGATGTTGACGAGCTTGACACCGTAGCCGTTCTTACCACCCACTAGTTTCTTCTCGGAGGCATCGTAGTTGGTCGAGGTCAGTAGTTCTGCAAAGATCATCTGGGGAACCCAGACCTTGTGTTCTGGATGCTGAACGACATCAATCGGTTCGCCATCGTTCTCAATGTAGAAGTGAGTCGAGTCTGCGGAAATGGTAATCTTCTTGACGGGGTTTGTAGAGTTTCGTGTGCGGAGTCGCACAACTTGGTCGTGTGCGTTGACCAGGAGTTCGTCAATGAGCTTGTAGAAGCCAGGATTGAGGGTAATGGTTTGTTGGGTGAAGGACTCTCCATCTCGCAAGAACACGGATTCTTCAGCGTTTGCGATGCTGCCGATGTAGGTATCGGGAAGCGAGAGAATGTGCTCACGATGCGTCTTCTTTTGATAGGCTGTTGAAATGTCTTTACTCATCTTGGGGGGTACGAACAAGCAAGAAGGAGCGTTGACTTCCGTTTTTGTCTGGGACTTTAAGTGAAGAGACATTCATTTAAGAAAGAATGCCTCCCAAGAAACTCCCCGAAGCTCCGGTGATCTTTTCTTTGAAGCTTCCTGTTGAAGAAGACGTTCCACAACCTGCAAATGGAAGCACGGACTATTCAGAGATTCTCAATGCAGTCGAAACCTCGCAAGTGTCCGAGCGATTTAATACGGATACGATGAAGGACATTCTAACACGAACACGCAGTCCTACGTACAATTCGAACACTGCTTGTTTTTGGTGTTGTCACACCTTTAATTGGACTGCCTCCATCTTACCCATTGCGTATGATGCCTACGAGAACATGTACGCATGCGAAGGTCATTTCTGTTCACCCGAATGTGGGATGGCGTATTTGTATGCAGACCCTGCATTATCCGATGTCACTCGATGGACTCGACACGCATTGCTCGCAGACTTGTATCGGGCCTTGTATTCGACCCGCGAACTGACCCAAGCACCACCTCGTTCGACCTTACGAATGTTTGGAGGTCCGTTGGACATCAAGCAGTTTCGAGAATACACCTCTTCGTCCGAAGACATGGTAGCGGTTCAGTTACCGCCTTTACGATTGTATGTTCCGACCATGAATGTCCAAGGACCCGTTCGGGATGTGAAGAAGTTCGTAGCGTTGTCACAAGAGACCGTAGACAAAGCGTCCAAGGAACTACGATTGAAGCGTACCAAACCCATACATACCAACATTACAACGTTGGATCATCTGGTCACCAAGGAAATGACTCCAGGAGGGAATGTGAACACCTTTGGTGCGTTCCTATCTTCACACTGAAATCCAATAGACAATCAATGAATGATATACTTCGAACCCAGATGATGTTGAGTATGGGGGTTTCAAAAAGTCCACTCACCAATCTGATGGCAATGAACCTGTTTGAGATTGCGACTAAAACCTTTCCAACCTGGTCGAATTGGATGAGAGCTACCTGTTGTCTTCGTAGTCGAGCCAATACCGCACGAGCTACGATTACCTGTGAACGAGGTGTGTCAACAACCACTCAAAGCAACCGTGTGCAAACGCAGACCATGTATCAATCCCGTATGGATGCAGTCGTCCATTATGTGACCACACTTCCTGCGATGAAATCCTTGTTAGCGGTTACGCAGCACGATTACTTGCCTCACGAGTTTGAGCCTGTGTGTTTGGACAATGATGTCTACTTTGAACTCCTGGACTTGAAACATGGAGATGGAACCTTGGAACATATCAAGTTCAAATTGTATTGCTTACACCATGATGTACAACACCTTCAATTGTTCGTAGACAACTGCAATGCAGATTACGAGCGACGCATGGCCAATAAACTTGGAAGCCATCGTTACTATTTTGACCAAGTGGTTCAAACCAAAGTCAAAGGAACGACACAGAATCCACTGCCCAATAGCCACTTGCTCTACACCAAATCCAAGTTCACGACCAATCGAACCTTTGACAATGTGTTTTACGAAGAGCGTAAACAAGTTGAACACCGAACCAAGTTCTTTCTTGAAGAGCGTGCGTGGTATGACCAACGAGGTATTCCGTATACATTAGGATTCATGTTTCACGGTCCACCTGGAACTGGAAAGACAAGTTCCGTCAAGGCGATTGCGAATGAAGGACGTAGACATATCGTGAACGTCCAGTTGTCTGAAATCAAGACCAAGGCACAGCTACAACACTTGTTCTTCAATGATGAACTTCATGTGTATAACGGAACCAATACGGAAAAGTATACGATTCCTGTGTCCGAACGTCTCTATGTGATTGAAGACATTGATGCGATGGGAGACACGGTCTTACGCAGAGAATGGAAACGACCTACACCTGCAAAACAAACCGAAGAAGAGTTGTTCTTGGGGCGCAAAGAAGACGAGAAGGAAGTGATTGACTTGTCCTTTCTATTGAACTTGCTCGATGGAACACTGGAAGCCAATGGTCGTATTTTGATTATCACGACCAACTTCCCTGAACGCATTGATAAGGCATTAATTCGTCCTGGACGCATTGATATGATTGTGAACTTCAAGAAGTGTTCACAGGCGATTCTGCAAGAGATGATTCAGTCGTTCTACGAGAATGACTACACACTTCCACCGGACCCATCCTTGGACTATAAATGGACTCCTGCTGAAGTCAACCAGATTTTGTTTCGCAATTTTGAGAACCCCAAACAAGCGGTTCATGAACTCTCAACCTTAACACGCGATGACTTGTATGGGTTTTCAGACACTACTCACTACACACCTTTGCCAACTTTGTAATGTTCCCTACGAACTCCCACACAATCTGTTTGTTCTCGGGAGATAAGGTCGACCACATATTCTTAAGCTTCTGAACGGTTTGCTCAATCGGCTCCCCTTCAGAAAGGTCAGAGTAATCTCGCTCCATGAAAAAGGTCTCATCTCGTTTCTCAATCACATCTTGGAATTGCGATACATAGGTCCAGGTCTTTTGCACAATCACCATAGGACTTGTACGACGGAAGATCGCCAAGCCCGACAAATAGACCTTCCAATCAGGGTCCTCTGGAAACACCGTTTTCAACTGAGTCAAGAAATCCTCATACTGATTGAAGAAGGCATCGAGATAGATCTTTTTGGACATTGTTTTATTGACGAGATATCCCTTTAAACTCACTCTCGCGAGCCTTTTTCATCTGTTCCATCCGCGCGGCAAGGTCATCGTTGCGTCCCTGTTTGGCTCCATCGTAACTTTGCTTTGTTTGGGGTTCAGGAGCCGTTGCAGCGGGTGTACCGCCTAGAAATGTATAGCGTAATTGGTCACTGTCCATGAACGAACCGCTATTGGTCCAACTGGAATATGTGTCAGACATACTTCCCTTTCCTTCAAAGGACCACGGCGCATACTCTCCCCCCGCAGTCGGCGCGCCTTGGGTCACACCTCCTGTCGAACTTTGCTGTTGAACCGGCACTTCACGGCGTGCAGTGACTGGCTTGGAAATGTAGGCGTAGATGTCCTTACCTACATAGACCTCTTTGGAATCGGGAATGTACAAGGTTGGAACACTTTTAAGAAAGGATGGAAGCTGGTTGCGTTGATAGTTGTCAATGTAGAGAATGCGACAGAGAGTATCCTTGTTGAGTGCCTTCAAGGTTTCCAAAATCTTTGCACTATTGGGACACCGAGTACTTGCAAACAACACAGGCTGATTGTTCATTGCTCGTGTCTCCGATAAAAAACGGAAAGACAATAACGAACAGTAAAGATAAACATGGAGAACTTAAGAACCTCGTTGAATGGCTATCGTGCCGACTTTGAATTAAAGAACGTCCCAACCTCGTTTGTGAATGGGCTTCGGCGTATCTTGCTGTCGGAGATTCCTACAGTAGTAATGTCCAATATTCAGATTTTAGAGAATACGTCGTCGATGACTCACGAGATGATTCGGCATCGTGTGGAGATGTTACCTGTGAATGTTCGTACCGATGAAGTTGCAGTCATTCGTGATACCCAACTTGAACTTCGTACCGCTGCAGAAACTGAACCACGTGAAGTGACGAGTGATGACTTTGCAACTGTAGGTCCTCGTGGAGACATCCTTCTCAAAGATCGCGACCTAGGAACACCCTTGTTGTTCATTCGCTTGAAGCCAGGTGAATCGATTCATATTAAGGCAACCTTATCGATTCTATCTACAAAAGCTTCACAAGTCTGTGTATCGACCTTCAATAATCACGTTGACCCAGACCGTGCGAAGATCGATCGAGATACCTTTGTCGCACAAGCAGGGGATGATCCAATCGCACAGCGCGAAGCGGCACAAATGTTTGACAAGTTCCACATTCAAAGATCATTTCACAGAGATGGAAAGGGACGTCCAGATTGGTTTGACTTCACTGTAGAGAGTATTGGAGTCTATCCTGCAGTGGATCTAGTAAAGAAAGCAGCAACCATCTTTCAAGAAAAGATTAATGAGTTTGTAAAAGTTCCAATCCTTCGTCAAGAGGAAGGAAGATATCGTATGGAAATTATAGGCGAAACTCATACATTAGCTTCAATTGTCCAAGAGCTCATCTACCTATCTGAACTTGGAGGAATGGTAACTATGGACGTTGGACACCCTCTCGTTCCAAAGCTGATCATTTGCTTCAATACCACTACATCCACACCCGAGGCAGTTCTGGATTACGTTCACAAACAGGCGTCGTCTCTGTGCGAGAATGTTCTTAACTCACTATAATGGAATACTTCAACTTTGAACCCAGTGACTACCAGATCTTGGAAGACATTGAGTTTGACGAAACCCTCCAACGCCCTGAAAAGGTTCGCTTTTTCACGTTGACTGAACAGACCACAGACGCGTATGAGAAACTCATGCCTCGCGGTCGAGTGACACGATTTCAACGAGATGAAGTGCGAAAAGAGATTGACCGTCTTCAAGACTTGTATCGTCAGTATGTCTTGGCGTTGCCTGAAGAATACACACTTCGAGAACCCAGTTATCGTAAACGATTCGATTGGATTCATCCAGTCTATGCGGACAACTCCTATAAAGCATACGATTGGAAGACTCAGTTCACTCCGTTGTTTGAGAACACGCGATTGCCTGGATTCTATCCTCGACTGCTTGCAGCCTTACCCAGACCCTATCAAGACATTCAAGGAGTACCGTATCGAGTTGAAGTACCGACAACCTTTGTCGCGGCAAACGGCGAAGGTCAATGGCGTGTCTTACCTGAATACGTGATGATTCGAACACAGCATCACGAAGACAAGACCATTGATATTGTGAAGGTGCCTGTGGAAGGAACGCAAGACATTGTGCCGTTTGTGGGATATTACTTGGACAAGCGTCCGATGGACATTCCCAACCCATTTCCGGACCACCCGTTTTTGATGTCTCGTGAAGCTTCGTTTGTTGAATCCACAGCTCCCTTGAACGATGTCGTTCCATCATTGGACGCAATCTTGACGCATGGTGTGCCCGTGACCAAAAATCCATTCATTGAAGCCACGCCCTATTTGAAGCTCTACGATGTTGAGTTACGAGACATTCCATGGTCTACATGGAAATCCAAGTTCCCACCTGTGGAGACGATTAATGAAGCACCTCCTGCGGAACCCATTGAACTTCCTAAATCCAGTCAAATCGTGCCTCCTGACTCAATCCTTGAAACCTATCAGTCAACCTATGACCCAGGTGTTTCACTCGGATTGTGGTTGATGAATCAATTGGACGGTGGTGGACTTGTGCCTGAACTCTTGCGGTCCAAAGTGATTGATAATGGAAGTGTTGAATCGGTTCCGGGTATCGATTTACCCATGGCAGCCTATCCAGCCACTACACTTGAAGAATGCAAACTCGAAGGAAAGTCATTCCAGCAGTTTTTGATTTCAGGTGTTGCACGACGCACTGGAAATGTGTTGCAATGTGTTCCACTCGAATTCATTCGTCAAGAACGAGCTAAAGCAGGATACCTGAACCGACTACCCTGGGCTGAAACGACCAGTGATACAATGAAGAAGACGTACCTTCGTGAACTTGAAGGGATTCGACCGATTGGAGGGGTGAAAGAGAAGAAAGACTTGTCTCCTAAAACACCTCAACGACCCGATTCAATCCGTCGTGCCGAAGTGCTCGCAATCCTGAATGACCCACGACGCTTTGCCGAAGACAAGCTACGCGACATTCACGAGATTCTGCGTGCGACCACCTTTACCCAAAACATCTATTCAGACACCGATACACTGTTTGTGTGTTGCGCACATACCCTCTCCATCTTGGGTGGTGATTTGGCTACAGACCGTCTCAAGTTCTACGAGACTTGGACTGCAAAAGTCGATGGATTCCGTGTCTGCAAGTTTTGCGGTGAACACATCAATACTGATGTCTTTGTAGACCAAGTTCAGTTTGACGAAGATGGCTTTGTGATTCGACGAGCCGAAGCCTTCGATGAAACCGTGTTCCACGGTGAAGGGGTTCGTAGTTTCACAACTGGATTGAACTCGTTACGACCTCTGTTCTTGGACGACAACGCACACGATGATATGCTGTTATTGTTGCTCACAGTGCTTCAAGTACTTCCAACGGCCAATAAGTTGGAACCCTTATTGAAGTTCGGACGCACGATTGCAGGCGTTCAGTTCAGTAAGGGAAGTGCAGACCAACTCAATAAGTTCCGAGGGATTACTGGAATTGCAACTGCAGCGTTGTTGCTTCAAACCCATGTTCCGACCTTGATTCCTCGTCGGTCCTTTGGAACAAAACCCTTGAAGCTGACTGGATATCCTCGTGACGCAGACACACCCGAAGAGAACTCGATTGTCGATACCTTGTTGATGGTCATTCGTAAGACGTTCGAATCGTTTCCCACCTCGTTTAAGGGTCCCGCTCAACAGACCATTCGTGCCGTGCTTAACAAACCTGGTGAAGTCAAGACTGCAGTGACAAACTTGTTGTCGTTGAAAAGCCCTCTCTTGAAAGGACTGGAGAAGCTTCCATCCCCTGTACCTGCATTACTCGCAATTGCCCGAGCGTTTTATGCTGAAAACCCTCCACCCGTTGAACAACCCAAGACCTTGATTCCAGTCTTTGCACCTCCCAAGGAACTCGGAGTCATTCAGAGTTTCGTGGAATGTCCTTCGGCTCGACCCATTTGGACTTCGGGACGACCTACACAAACCGTTCAGTTTACCGTTCAATTACGAAGTGGAATCCGAACTGCTCGGAATGCAATTGCAGTGCCTCCTTCAGTGTCGACTCGTGTTGCACCTGCTCCAATGACCAAAGAGGAGATTCGTAGCCGACTTGCAAAAGAGCGTGGAAATCAAACTCGTATTCCCATTCGGGATACACCGTTAACGAACTTGGCAATTGCGTCTCGTATTTCAGACTTGTTCTTGTTGAATGAACCGGTTCGTACCGTCAATACCCAGGAGAGCGCATCCATGTTACGAGATGTGTCGCGTGGCTTGTTGGCTGAAACCCTCGCAGAAGTTCAGAGTGACGCAGGTAAACGAACCAAGTTGGAAGAACTGCGAACCAAGGATGTGGCGTTGTATACATTGACTGCGGACTATAAGGAAGAGAAAGCCAGTGTCAACCGATTGGTGGCAACCGAGCGTATGAAATTCGTTCAACGCATGGCCCAGCGTTCCGACGCAGAACGCGAAGTGCTTCAAGACTTATTGCGTATTGGTTTGGCACCGTATGTGATTAGCCGAGCAGACCGCGAAGAGTTTGCGCGTGAAGCCGAACGATTGCGTGAAGAAGTGTATCGGGACGAACGAGCTACACAAGAAGACACGGGTGTAGGTCAGCCAAGCGATGTCTTTGAACAAGGTGAAGAAGGACCGCGTGGAGTCGACAATGGGGACTATGGTGATTATGTAGGCATGCCTGGAAACGATGGGCGTGACCACGAACAGCCGCAGCAAACCGACGACCCAGAGCGTCCGATTTAAAGAATGGAGACCAGATAGTATCAAAGATGTCAATGTATATCGCTACTCTACACTTAACGCGAACAGGTAAGACTTCCTCCGACGATGATAAGATTATCATCCAACACAATCTACAACACGCTAACTTGTTTAATGTGACCTACTCGACCCCCGAGCTCAAAATGGCTCGCACATTCACAACGGACGAGTCCAAAATCCTGGATTTCATAGGGGATATTCTCCAGAGTCTTCCATATGACCACGAGCCCTTCGAAGAGGTTCAGGTCTCAACCGCCATTCACCCGAACATCTTGTATGCAGTCGCAAACATCAACTGCACTGTCCGAGCGATTATCTTGAACAGTATCCGATTCGCCTTGCGTGCGGACATCAAGCAAAAACGAATCACCTCTGAATAAATTTAATACAGGCAATGTTGACTCTCAACGGATATAGAGTCTTAAAAGCCAATGTGGATGCGGAACCTCTCCGCAAGACATTGACTGTGAAACCGTTTGTTCCGTCGGTCTTTGTGGCCAACAAGAATGCAGTACCCCGATACAAAGTCTACAAGGAAGTTGAGGATGCTCTGTATCTCCCGAAACACTTTGGAATTGAAAGTTTTGGACCTCCGACCGAAAGTACACGTGACGTCCCAGAAACCGATGCACACTACTGGACCTTTACAGGAAGTCTACGACCCGTTCAAGAACCCGTCGTCAATGCGTTCTTGAAACCCACTCCCCATGATGGAATCTTGAGTTTGCATACCGGTGGAGGTAAGACCGTCTGTGCTCTGTATATCGCCTCCCAACTTCGTGTCCCCACTCTCGTCATCGTTCACAACTCGTTCTTGCGAGACCAGTGGGTGGACCGCGTGAAAAGCTTTCTCCCTCACGCGCGTATTGGGCGAATTCAAGGAGAGTTCTGTGAAGTGGAAGGTTTCGACATAGTGATTGCGATGCTTCAAACATTGTCCATGAAGGAAATTCCGATTTCGACCTTCAAAACGCTCGGATTGGTGATTGTCGACGAGTGTCACCACATTGCGTCCGAGGTCTTCGTTCAAGCTCTCCCCAAAGTCACGAGTCGGTATATGCTGGGTCTCTCCGCAACACCGACGCGTAAGGATGGATTGATGTTTGTGGCTCATATGTTTCTTGGACCCCTCTTATACGAAAGCAATACAACCGATAGCAGCGATACCTCCATTCAAGTGGAAGTGTATGAATATCAGAACGACGACCCCAAGTTCAATGAAATCATTTATAACACACAAGGCGTGATGTTCACGACCTTGATGATTAACAAGTTGACCGAAGAGGTTGGACGCACTCACTGGCTCGCAGAGATTCTCCAAGATATCCTGGAAGAATCACCTGAACGACAAGTGTTGGTGTTGACCGACCGAGTTCAACATACCAAGGATTTGTTAGCAGCCTTATCCGAACCGATACAAGCACAGTCTGCGATTCTCTCGCAAACTGTGAAATCGGATAAACGAGCCGAATTCTGTTCTACGAAACGAGTCTTGATTGCAACCTATGCGATGTGCAAGGAAGGCTTTGATGTTCCTACCTTGAACACCTTGCTGATGGCAACACCGCGTCCAGACATCGACCAGATTGTAGGTCGTATCTTGCGAGTCGAGAAGTCTGCTCGAACTGTGCACCCACTCATTCTAGACATTGTGGACCCGCAGTTTAGGCGTCAGTTCCAAGAACGGAATGGACTCTATAAGAAGAGGAACTACACGATTACAAAGATGTCTCTTCCTCCTTCTTCTCAGTCAAGACATCCGAAGCCATCGCCACTGCAGCCATTCCTGCAAGCGCAGCCGCCTCGGGTGCAACCTGCTCTTGGGTCTGGGGCTCCCTAGGTTGAATGACG
>Ga0164294_10003472_pt1 | contig 14006 bp, 5 predicted proteins | sample GEODES005metaG_FD_111479 | JGI IMG/M metagenome (GOLD analysis project Ga0164294, IMG submission 111479) | Oligotrophic lake water microbial communities from Sparkling Lake, Wisconsin, USA - GEODES005 metaG | ecosystem: Environmental > Aquatic > Freshwater > Lake | place: USA: Sparkling Lake...
GTTAGTCTGGACCCAACATGCGGGGCATTTATCACTATGAATCCGGGTTACCTCGGACGCTCTGAGCTACCCGAAGGCCTGAAAGCCCTGTTCCGTCCTATCACCGTCATGGTGCCTGACCTAGTGCTCATTTGCGAAAACATGATGATGGCAGAAGGCTTCTTGTCTGCGAAAATGCTGGCTTCGAAGTTCTATGGCCTGTACTCGTTGCTGTCGGAGCTCCTGTCGAAGCAGTCCCACTACGACTGGGGCCTCCGAGCGGTCAAATCTGTGCTTGTGGTCGCTGGACAGCTAAAGCGCGCCGAACCCAACCTCCAGGAGGAGGCTCTCCTGATGAGGGCGCTGCGAGATTTCAATATTCCGAAAATAGTGCAGGCCGATGAAGTGGTATTTTTCGGTCTCTTGAATGATTTGTTTCCGGACTTGAATCCCCCGCGGGTGTTCGACGAGGAGCTGGCCGAGTGCATCGCGACGGCTTGTGACAATCATGGTCTTTGGCCGGACCCTTTCTTCAAATTGAAAGTCATGCAGCTGGACGAGCTGCTGGACATCAGGCACTGCGTCTTCATCATGGGGCCTGCCGGTGCGGGCAAGTCTACCAGCTGGAAGATGCTGCAAGCTGCGCGTAACTTGCGCAACCCTGATGTGAAGGTCAAGACCGTCGACCTCAACCCGAAGACGATGCCTACGGAAGACCTATACGGACACATCAGCATGAGCACCCGCGAGTGGAAGGATGGCTTGCTGTCCTCGGTGATGAGAGACCTGGGCAGAATCCCGAATGAAAACCCGAAATGGATTATTCTAGATGGTGACCTCGATGCCAATTGGATTGAGTCCATGAATTCGGTCATGGACGACAACAAGATGCTCACCTTAGCATCTAACGAGCGCATTCCGTTGAAGCACTACATGCGAATGATATTCGAGATTCGCGATTTGAAGTTCGCGACTCCTGCTACAGTTTCGCGCGCCGGAATACTGTATATTTCTACCGATGGAGGCAGTCAATGGAGGAGCATCATCGGGAGCTGGGTCCGCAGTCGGCCTGACGACCTGTTCGAGGATCTGGATAGAGAGACCATCCATGGCATGTTCGAGAAGTACATGCCTTCTTGTTTGAAGTATTTCTCGATGGAGCTGCAGGGGGTGGTGTTGTGCAACGACATTAGCATCTCCGTGTCTGTGCTTCGATTGCTGGACACCATTCTCACCAGAGCGATCGTGTTGGACGTTGCTGCTTTCGAAGTCGCTTTTGTGTTCTGCTTGATCTGGGGATTTGGCTCAGTCCTAGCAATCGGCGACGACGGGACTGACTTCAAGAAGCTGTTCAGCGATTGGTTCCGTGCGAAGTTCAAGTCCGTGAAGATTCCCAGCAGAGACACCATCTTCGACTACTGGTTGGATCCAAGAACTTACAAGTTCGAGTCATGGAAATCTAGTCCAGCCTTTCGAGAAATCGAATTCGACTCAACTGTCATGAATATGGCGGAGGTAACAGTACCGACTGCTGAGACGGCATCTGTGTCGTACTGGTTGGATCTGCTGGTGCGAAGGGGCTGCCACGTGATGTTGGCAGGCCCCGCAGGTACTGGCAAGACTCAGCTCGTGAACGGTCTCTTGTCGTCGCTCAGACCCGAGCAGCACATCTTCACCAGTGTCAGTATGAACTTCTACACTTCCGCTTCAGTTCTACTGACCAGCCTCGATAGTCAGTTGCAGAAGAGGACTGGTACCACGTACGGACCCCCTGGAGCCGCGAAAATGGTTTACTTTGTAGATGACCTCAATCTGCCTGAAGTAGACCCTTACGGAACTCAGAGTGCGATTGCACTGCTTCGTCAGCACATTGACTATGGGCATTGGTACGACACCAACAAGCTAGCGTTGAAGACAGTCGACGACTGCCAGTACATATCAGCTTTGAATCCCACAGCTGGATCATTCGCGATCGATAATCGCTTGCAGAGACATTTTACGTGCTTCGCTGTAGCCATGCCATCCGCCTCGTCGCTGCTGACTATTTATCAAACTTTCCTAGATGGGCATCTGAACAGCCAGGGATTTAGTAACAACGTTATCTCCATCTCGTCGACTTTGATCAAAGGAGCTCTTGCGCTACATAAAGAAGTGAGCGAGAATTTCCGCAAGACGGCCGCTAACTTCCACTATGAGTTCAACATCCGCCACTTGGCCAACGTGTTCAATGGTCTGCTGGTGTCTGCAGCGCATCAGTTCAAAGATCCCGAGAAGTTCGTTTTCCTGTGGCTGCACGAGAGCGAGCGAGTGTACGGAGACCGCCTTGTTGATTACGACGACTTGGACAAATTCAAGCGCATCATCCAAGGACAAGCACGCAAAGCTTTCCCCCAGTACAACATCGCCCGCTTCTATCTCTCTGGAGGAGGTGTCAAAGCGGATCCTCTGGTGTTCTGCCATTTTTCGGATGGCAGTACCGGTGGAGAAGAGCTATCGTACGATCAAGCCCTCAACTTGAACGCTCTGAGAAGCACTTTGGAGTCCGCACTGGATGAATATAACGAAATCAATGCCAACATGAACTTGGTGCTCTTCGATGATGCTGTTCTGCATGTGGCAAGAATTGTGAGAATAATTAAACAGATCGGAGGACACGCTCTGCTGGTCGGGGTCGGAGGGAGCGGCAAGCAGAGCCTGTCTCGTCTGGCGGCCCATGTATGCGGCTACACGGTCATGCAGATCATGGTAAACCAGAGCTACAGCTTGCTGGATTTCAAGGCAGATATTCAATCCATGTATGCGAAAGCTGGCATCAAGCAAGAAGGTGTTCTGTTTCTCCTCACAGACACCCAAATAGCGAATGAACGCTTCTTCGTGTACTTGAATGATTTGCTGAGTTCCGGGAATATTCCTGACTTGTATTCCAAGGACGAGAAGGACGCCATCATCACGAGCATCACGAACAAGGCGAAAGGGGCGGGATACTCCGCCGAGCCGTCATCTGTTTGGAATTATTACATATCCAAAATAAGGGAAAATTTGCACTGCTGCTTGTGCTTTTCGCCAGTGGGTGTCAATTTGCGAGTGAGAGCTCGTCGCTTCCCAGCACTGGCGAGCTGCACAGTCATCGACTGGTTTCAACCCTGGCCGGAACAAGCTCTCGCATCAGTTGGCAGCAAGATGCTCTTGGGAGTAGACCTAGGCTCTCCTGAAGTATGCAAGGCTATTGAGCACTTCATGCCTACTGCCTTCGTTGCCGTGAACAAGATGTGCAAGGCTTTCGCTGCAACCGAAGGGAAGTTTGTTTATACAACTCCGAAGTCCTATCTTGAAATGCTCAATTTGTATAATGTTATGCTTGAAAAGAAACGAAAAGCAACCGATAAAAGTATGGAGCGATTGCAAAGTGGGATTCAGAAGCTGTACAAGGCAGCTAATGATGTGGTGGAACTGGAAGCAAATCTGAAGACCATGCTTGAATCAGCCGAGGAAAAGCGGCAAATAGCGGAGGGAATAGCAAAAAATGTCCAGCGCGAGAGAGCAGTCGTTGAACGAGAGAACGATAATGCAAAAGTTGAGGAGGCTAAAGTGGCTGAGATTCAGGCCGAGGTGGCGATGAAGCAAGCAGATGCTGCCAAAGATCTTGAGCAAGCGGAGCCTGCGTTGATCCGAGCTATGGGAGCCTTGGAGTCGTTGGATCGTCGCGACCTGGGGAACTGCAAGACGATGGCGAAGCCGCCTGCTGGGGTGGACGACGTGTTCGCGGCAGTGATGGTGTTGCTAGCGGGCATCAACGCTAACGTTCTTGTGCAGAAGAGTGGTAAAGTAAGAGACAAAGATCGAACTTGGGATGCAGCCAAAAAGGCATTACTGGGAAATGTTAACGGCTTTCTGGACGAACTGAAAGGGTTCAAGAATGTAATCGATGAAGGGACTTTGCCCGAAGTCAACATGAAGGAAGTTAGACCCTTCTTGTTGCTGGATCACTTCAACCCCGAGGCCATCGAGAAGAAGAACAGTGCTGCTGCTGGTCTTTGCTCGTGGGTCGTGAACATCATCAGCTACCATGACATCGTGCTGCAAGTCGAACCGAAGCGTATCGCTCTGCGTGCTGCCAACGATCAGCTCAACCTGGCCAATGATCAGCTGCAGACTGTGAGAGCGCGAGTGGCTGCATTACAGGAGAGACTCGATATCCTCACTGCCGAATACAACCAGGCTGAGGCCACTCGGCTGGAGGCTCAGACTGTCGCGGAGAAAGGAAAGCTGAAGTTGGAGCTCGCGAATCGATTAACTGCAGCTCTGGGTAGTGAGAAAGTTCGTTGGGGCGAAGGCATAGAACGGCTCAAGTACGAACGAACACTGCTAGTGGGAGATTGCTTACTGGCTTCATCGTTCATCAGCTACATCGGTCCATTTACGAAGAGTTACAGGGAGAAGCTGATGAAACAGACGTTGGTACCTCTGGTGGCGCAGCCTCCCGTCGGGGTGCACATCCCCATGACGGAAGACTTGGAAACTATCGCGATCCTGTGCTCCGACGCTGAGATCGCGGAGTACCAGACCCAAGGGCTGCCCAGTGATAGGGTCTCCGCTGAGAATGGAGCAATCGTACTTAATTCGGTCCGGTATCCTTTAATGGTCGATCCTCAATTGCAGGCGATATCGTGGATTAAGAAGAGAGAGGGACTGAACCTCTTGGTGGGCAGACTGGGACAGAGAGACCTCATCGCGCGTATTCTCAAGGCGATCGAATTGGGTAAACCATTCCTGATTGAGAACATGGGCGAGTCGGTGGATCCTTCCCTCATGCCCATAATTGGTCGCGTGACTGTCAAGCGCGGCACGAAGAGGTTCATTCAAGTGGGTGACCAGGAGGTCGAAGTCGCTCCAGAATTCCGCCTGTACTTGCACACCAAGCTCTCTAACCCTCACTACCCTCCCGAGGTGCAAGCAGAGACAACGCTGGTGAACTTCTCGGTGACGCAGGATGGGTTGGACGAGCAGCTGCTTGCGTTGGTGGTTCGATTCGAGAGACCGGACCTCGCTGCCCAGAGGTCTGCGCTGATCCTGCAGCAGAACCTGTTCACCATCAAAGTCAAGCAACTGGAGGACCAAATATTGCTGCGACTGGCTGATGCCCAAGGCGACATTACGGAAAACAGGGAGTTGATTGAGGAGCTGGAACTGTCGAAGAAGATATCGGATGAGATCGCCGTGAAGTTGGTGGAGAGCAAAGTCACCTCGGACAAGATCAACATAACGTCGGAGAAGTATCGGCCCGTGTCCCGCAGAGGCGCGCTGCTGTTCTTCGTGATGAACAGTCTCAATAAGATCCACACGTACTACATCTACTCGCTGAACTCGTTCGTGTTCTTCTTCCTCAGAGGCATCGCGCTCGCTGGTACGGAATCAGAATCCGCAGCAGTGCCGCAGATCGGCTTGGATCGGCCCGACACTGCATCAGTAGAACCAGTAACCACAGACCTGAATGTACTCGCAGATCAGATCTCCCGCCGCATAGCAGAAATAGAGGAGAGAGACAAGTTGGAAGAAGGCTCCAACTTACCGGAGCGCTTGAGGCAACTGAAGCAAAGTGTAACATTGGTGGTGTATGACTTCGTGCGGACGGGACTATTCGAAACCGATAAGCTGACAGTCATGACTCTGATGACCCTCAAGATAATGGTAGACGAAGGGCTGCTGCTGAAGGAGTACGTGGACTGCATCTCGAGAGGAAGGATCGCCGAAGAGGTTGCTCCCAGAGGTCAGGAGTTGTCGGCCTGGTTGAGTGAAGCAGCTTGGGCCAGATTGAAGGCGTGCGAAGAGGACTTGGCAGCTCACAATCCCAACTTCGCCGATATGACTGAGCGGTTCTCGACCGATGCAGAAGAGTGGGAGGAGTGGTACAACCGGTCCGATCCCGAAGAGTATCCGATGCCGCGGGACTGCAGCGATCTCGAGGACGTGCCGCGCCTCATCTTGATGCGAGTGCTGCGTCCGGACAGGCTGCCCTTCGCCCTCGCTGCTTACGTGCGGAAGAACCTCGGAGATGAGTTCGTGACCCAGCCGCCCTTCAACATGGGCGTCACCTTCCACTACACAACGGCACAGACTCCGTGTCTGTTCGTGCTGTATCCCGGAGTGGACCCCACATCTTGGGTGGAGGACCTGGGGAAACAGATGGGGGTCACCGCTGCGAAGGGCTCGTTTGCGAACATCTCTATGGGTCAGGGACAAGAGAAAAGAGCCGACGAGACCATCAAGAAAATGAGCGAGGTGGGGGGATGGGTGTTCCTGCAGAATGTGCATCTGATGCAACGGTGGCTTCCTACTCTGGACGAAAAGCTGGAAACGTTATCTCCACATCCCAACTTCCGGGTCTTTATCTCAGCAGAACCTCCTCCTCTTCCCTACATGAAGAACATCCCGGAGGGGCTGCTGCAGTCGTGCATATGTGTGGCGAACGAGCCCCCATCTGACTTGAAGGCCAACCTCACTCGCGCATGGACCACCTTCTCGCAGGGACGGATCGACAGCTCTTCCAAGCCGCACGTCTTCAAGGGTTGCCTCTTCGGACTGAGTTTCTTCCACTCCGTGATGCTGGGCAGACGACGCTTCGGCTTCCAGGGCTGGAGCAGAGCCTACGGGTTCAACATGGGTGATCTGCGTATCTGCTCTGATGTCCTGGAGTCCTACTTGAACCGTAAGACCAAGATCGTTCCCTGGCAAGACTTGCGGTACATCTTCGGAGAGATCATGTACGGAGGACACATCACCGACTTCTTCGACCGACGGACCAACAACACGTACCTGTCGGTCATCTTCAACGAAGGACTGCTGAAGAAGACGGAGCTTGCCCCCAAGCTTGTCTGTCCAGATGCAAACATTTGGGATTACTCTAGCTACTCCGAGTTCATTTCGAAGAGCCTACCCCCCGAGTCGCCCCTCATATACGGACTGCATCCCAATGCCGAGATCGGGTTTCTATCCAACAAGGCAGAGACGTTGTTCCAAACAGTCCTACGGCTAGAAGTGGGGTCGGAGGAGGCTGCGTCCAGCGGTGGGGGCGGCGGTGCGGGCTCTCTGCTGAGGGAGACCCTCTCCGACCTCTCCAAGCGCTGCCCCGCCCCTTTCAACCTGATCGAGCTGGCGGACCGAGCGAAGCAGCGCGTTCTGGATGCGGACGGACCGTACAATGTGGTTCTGATCCAAGAATGCACTCGACTAAACACCCTAGTGACTGAGATCGCGAGCACCCTCGATGAGTTGCAGAAGGGCCTCAATGGTCAGTTGAACATGTCTCAGGGCATGGAGGACATGGCGCAGTGCATGGAGATCAACCAAGTGCCCGGACGCAATCCTTTCCACACGTGTTCGTGGGAGAGGTATGCCTGGGCGTCGAGGAAGAGCCTCACCTCCTGGTTCGCGGACCTGCTGATGAGGAGGAGCCAGCTCACGGACTGGAGCAGGTCGCTCTCTCTGCCGTACTCTGTCTGGCTGCCAGGACTGATGAATCCGACCGCGCTTCTGACTGCAATCAAGCAGGTGAGCCACTGACCCATCCATCGTGTTGATCCATCTGTACATACAATTACTGTACATGCATACCTGCAGGTCACATCCCGCCGGAACAAACTGCCCCTAGACAGCATGTCGCTGGACACCCATGTCACTCGCATGTACAGAGTAGCCGATGCTCTGATGCATGCCACCTATCCTGAAGATGGCATTTTCGTGCACGGATTGATGATGGAGGGTGCCCGCTGGACGGACGAGGAGGAGTCGTCGGAGCACGTGTACACCGCTGCTGGTAGTAGCACTTCCTGTGCGGGACACCTCACGGACAGTCGCCTCAAGCAGCTGCTCACTCTGATGCCGGTGATCTACGTGAAGGCCGTCGCGGTGCAGGCGGCCTGGTCCCCGGAGTCTGTGGGCTACTTGCGGGGTGACGCCCAACTGTACGAGTGCCCCGTGTACACCACCAGTGCGAGGGGCCCTACCTTCGTCTTCTTGAGCACTCTGAAGACCGTGCAGCCGGTGCACAAGTGGGTGCTTGCTGGAGTGGCGCTGCTGATGCAGTCCGACGACTAATGTGGTGCTGTTGATGCCTTGTTTAGCAAGCTACAAGTTCAGTGATAAATTATTTACGCATCTTCGAATAACAAGAATGGTGAAGCATCAATTTGTGCGAAAACACTAGCACTGCTCCTGATGATTCGCAACCCGTGGGTGTCGGTCCCCAAATAGGGCGCACAGGAGCGGCACCTGCAGCGCTATGAACGGCCACCATCGATGCAGCAGTAGTAGCAGGTCCGGGGTTCATGAAGAGTGGACGGCTGCAGGCCACGCACTTCACAGCACCGTCCACCTGCAGTACGTGCAGAGGATGCATGATGAAGGGCAGTACATACAGTACGATGTAAAAGATCAATCTCATCACTACCTACCTTTTTCGCTTTCCGCTGGCCCTGGTTCTTCATGCGTAACGCATCGAGCACATCGTCACCTAGGATAAGCATGTGTCGCTCGTGCAGATGCTTCTGCCATTGCATGTTCTCCAAGACCCTCAGCAGCCGCGACTTCAGATGAGGAATGGATGTCTGTGGAGGCAGTCTAGAGAGCACGCTGGCAGGATTCAACTTGCATATGCCCAAGAGGTCCAGCAGCTGCATCATCACGCTTTCGTGTGATAGGGCGAAGTCGATGAGATCGTCCCAGAGTTGGCAATCTGTGTAATACGGGACGATGCTGCAGTCGTCTACAGCTTCAGAACGATGATCCCCCGCACTCGACACATCTGCAGTCCCACGCCTGCTGGTCAACTTGCGGTAGGACTCCAGTTGACTCTCTATGAACTCAATGGCTTGTCGAGCATCGCCGATCTCTGTGAGAAGCACACCCAAGGCCCTCCTCTGGCATCCCTTCCTAGCCAGGATGTAGATGATCTCCCTGTGCAGCGGGGGCGACTGGCGCTCGCACTCCGATAGAGCTAAGTCCAGCAACGCTCCCGTGAACTCACACTTGAGGAACCTTATCAAGTCGCTCTCTTCCGGGTTGCTGCTGCCGGTGGAAACAGATTGTACGGCGACTGACGGGGGACCCTTCCGTGAGAACTCCGCATATAGTTGAATTTGCCGCGCATGCAGGTCGCCATACTCGTGGTCATTCTTGTACACTTCCCTCGCCATACTCGTGGAGTCACTGAACACGAGCAGATGCAGGTACCAGAGCAGCAGGCACCTGTCCGAACTGAGCTGCTTCGCGACCACACGAATGGGCAGCTTGTCGACGTGCGCCACGAGCAGTCTGCCGGTCAGAGGCTTCGATATCCGCAGCAGATTCATGATCTTCTTCTCCACCGCGCGGAAGAGCATCTGCTTCTCGATCAGGTCGAATATGTGGCGGAAGTCGGCGGCATGTTCCGTCGGCGACTCTTCTTCTTCTTCGTAGCAGAAGTAGTGCGATTGGTCCCGCAGCTCTTCATCGTCTGTCTTCCGATATTGCAGCGGTGGTATGTCCAAGTAGCAGTTCAGTGCCCTCTCGTGTTGGTCGGTCAGGATGTACATGTACGCCAGAGCATCGACGTGATACGGCCTGAGCTGCCCGTCGTGCGATGCTCTGATTCTACCAGCGGAGGAGGAGAAGTTGTTCAGCTGTTGCTGTTGCTGCTGGTACTGCAGCTCCAACGTTTGCAACAACGATCCTTTGCTGACAAGCGATGAGTCGACTTTGCCCCAACGCTTGATGACGCCGAGAAAGAGCTTCGGGTGTTCGTGCAGCAGACAAGTCAGCACCGCTTCGTACACGAACCCAGGCAGCCTGGGGTCCCTCAACGGCACGGCGTCCACGATGTGCTGTAGCTGGTGGTGCTCGATAAACTTGTAGATCCACGCCTCCCACAGCAATGGGTCACCATCGATCAGTCGACAGCACTCGGATGCAGCGATAGCGAAATCTCCCCGGAGCAGCAGGTCAGTGAGGTGCACGCGCAGCAGGTCGCCGTACTGGTACCGCGTGAGGCCCGCCCGGTCACTCCGGCCCCAGTCCACCGCGGCCCGCAGGTCCCTCTGCTGCAGCGCGCGGCCCACGCGGTCATTCACGTCCCTCACACGGGCCACCACGACATCATGGCGGGAGGCCACGAAGCAGATGGGCGCGTAGCCACGTGCACCGCCGCGCTGAGTCATGTAGTTCCGTAAGTGCCAGCGGTAGGCATCAGATCTGTTGGCTTTGCACTGATAGGAGCTCAGCAGTATATAGCTGCTGGGTCCCAGCGTATTCGATCCTCTCAATGGCAGCGAATCCGCAATGACGTACTCGCCTGACGTCCGAGTGGCGACGATGACCTCCAGTGGCTGCTGGCTGGCAGTTACAGTAGTTTGGGAGGGGTCGTCCCAGTCGGGTGGGCAGTAGCCGAGGAACAGCACGTGGTCCTCGTCGAATAACTGCAGGCCGCAGATCAAGCAGTCCGTGCTCCACTTGACGAGCACCGCAGCAGACGCCTTGCCTCCTCCCTGCCCAACGCTGATGCTCACTTGTCGGAACGAGTCCGCCCAGCCAATCAACAGGTGGAAGTCCGTGCCACTCTTCGCACCCCCCGACTGTGACAGCCACTGCAGCGAGCAGGGATAGGGGTCCGCAGGTCCCACGCCCGCGGGAGCGCTGATCTGGCACACCGCGGTCTGTGTAGATATGTCCATCACCCGCACCTAATGGGCATGTTGTTGATGCTGTTGTTAGATGACAGAGGACACCAACGATGATGGACAAGGGCGTCCCCTCGCTCACTCACATTGGAGGCGTCCGCCCAAGCAACATACGAAAAGCCGCGCGTGATCGAGCTGATGGACGACCCTGCACCGTCGAACAACACGGCGTCCTTCTGTATGAACCAGGTGGAGTCGGCGCGATGAAGCACTAGTCGCCCGGACGACCCGCCCGCCAGGAACGACCGCTCCTTCCCTGATACCGCTTCAGGGGAGGTGACGCTACTGGGCTCGAGGCAGACGGCAGTCAGTGGCTCGTGGAAGTCCACGCTGTGCTCCTTGAAGTCGTCGCCGGTATGTCCGACAGTGAGCAGGATGACTGTGAGTCCTTCATCGGAGCAGCTGTCACAGATAGACCTCATGAGATTCATGCTTGGAGTTATCACTATGGAGCTACTGTAGTCAGTCAGACCTGAGGACGTGCAGCTGTCCGGATACACTGTCGCAGTCCAATGAGAGCGACCGCACGGGGCGGCCAGGGAACACATGAGCCGACCTCACCAGTCGACCGGAGAAGTTGATGATGTGCACATATCCATGCAGGGTGCCGACCACGATGTAGTTCGTCTCGATGCCCGCCGCAGTGATGCTCTCCTGGCCCGAGATGGTCTCCAAGGCACCCTGCTCGGTGGGTGACAGTACAGACAGGAAGGAGGGAGGGAGATCATCACACTAAACTACTGTAAGGGGTGGTTGGTTTTTATGCTAGCAATCATGCAGATACAACCATGGACTGTCAGTCGTCACATACGATACAACCAGCAGGTTCTCACTTCAATCCGCTCATATTTAAGCGTCTCATCCATGGCAGTGCTGCTCCTTGTTCATACTCTTCCACTTTGCAAAGACAGTTACAAATTATTTTATTATACTTCGCGCGCTAACTTTTAAACATCATCACTTATTTGATAAATGTCAACATCACTTGATAAGTGTCAACATCACTTGATAGCTGTCAATATTACTTGATAGCTGTCAACATCACTTGATAGCTGTCAACATTACTTGATAGCTGTCAACATCACTTGATAGCTGTCAACATTACTTGATAGCAGCTAATTTCCTGAATACTTCTACCATGTCAGCGATATCGGGGCTGACGGCCTGCAGCTGCCTCTTGTCCACTCGTCCGGAGTCCATCATGCCGAGGAACTGCTTCACATCCATACCGATCAGCTTCTCGAACTCCAGCACGTCCGCCCTCGTGATGGTCCCCTCGCTTAGAGACTGCTTGACCTGATGAGGCAGGCAGAAATGGAAGTGTGGTGACGTTGAGGTAGGCTAGGCGAGCTGACAGTGTAAGCAGAATGCAAGATCAAGGTATAGCTAGCAGAGGCACACGAGACATCAAGCTAGCTTACGGAGCTCATGGCCTCCTTAAGCATCGAAGATATCTCTGCTTGACTCATGTTCTCCACATTCGGCATGTCAGGCGGCAGCTGGCCCCCACCTGGAGAGGGAAGAGAAAGTGCAGGTGCAGTGGTAGAGACGGACCGATAAAGAGAGTGATGAGATGTGGAAGAGATCAAGATAGGAAAGCAAGCGAAGGCGCACCTCCAGAGCCCGCGACCTGGTTCATGATGTCTTCCAGGTCAGGACTGCCCTTGCCGCTGAAGGCTTCCATCATCTTGCTCACGTCACCGCCGCCTCCGGCAGACAGCTCCTTGCTCACACTCATCATGACCTCTCTCGTTATCCGCTGCTCGATGGAACTGCGCTTGTTTTCCTTGATGTTGAAAAGGAACTGCACTTTCCCCAACCTGTCTGCCTTGTCAGCAGCTTCCGCGGCGGGGTCAACACCGGCAGGAAGATCCTCACCGCCCAATCCACCGAGGAGACCCCCCATCATGCTCTTCACGTCCATGGCGGATCTTGCGTAGTAATAGTACAGGTTCTCTAGCTTCCCTTTATTAGCTTTGCCGTTGTACTGTATGGGCTCGATCTGGGCGCTGGGAGTTGCTTTGCTGATTACGGTAAGTGAGGTAGGGTTAGGGTTAGGGTGGGAGCTTGACTTATGGAGTGGGCAGTATTGTACTACAGTACGTACCTAAAGAGTTCCCCCGCACCCTTGATGAGGTCGGTGAGAACGTCGAGCGATCGCACCACAGCGGCCTCCCACTGCTCCCCAGAGCCCTTCTCCGACTGCTGTACCGCCTTATCGACCAGCTGGACGATCAACGCGCTCGCAACATCGGCGAAGCTCTCGGCAGCCTCTTGTTCCGAAAGACCTGCGTAGGCCATCTCCGCGGCGAGAGCTGACTGACGGACCTCAGCAGAAGGTGAGAACGCGTCCGGATCGGTGCTGCTCAACGCACCCCCCTTCTCCACCTCCGCCACGGTCCCAGGAGGCACATAGACCGTCAGACTCGACGCCACCAGCACCCGGAAGTCGTGGGACACGTCTTGTTCGGGTCGCAGCGCCGCCCGGATGTCAGAGGGGCGACCCGCTCCGGGCTTCTGGAACAGCCGTCCCAAGATCCCAGGCTGCTGCTGCTGTCTTTTCGAGGGAGCTGTCACTGCTGTATTGGGAGCTGGAGTTGGTGACGCGCTTTCTAAGAGCAGCTTTGACTCTTCCGGAGCCGCGATGATCGCAGCGTATGGGGGTAGTGCAGAGGTAGTGCTCGTAAGTTCACTGTCCGGCAACTGTGCAGAGGTGGTGTCACTCTGCGAGCTAACCAACTTAGAAGTCATCTTCTGCCTCCCCATGGGAATGCTGATGGTCGGCACCTGCTGCGATAATGCATCTCTGGTCTCTACTCTGGACCCCTTCGCTACTGTAGTTGAGCTGTCGGAGGCCGCATCCCGCTCCCCAATCACAGCAGACGGCGGCGGGGGACTGTCGTCGAATAGAGGGTCTGTCTCGTCCAGATCTCCAAACAAATCTTCCAGTCGTTGAGGAGCTTTGGGCAGCTCGCCACGCCTGCCCAGAGGAGATCTGCGAGGTGGAGTCACTACTGGGCCCCGGCTCTTCGCGGATGTATCGTCGTCGAAGCCACCATAATCGGGGTCAGCTCTCTTCTTTAGACCTCGTCTAGCGCTACTGCTGTTGCTTCCACCGCTGGTGGCAACGACGTACAGTGCACTGCAGCCCACCAGCAACAAGCCGAAATTGGTTAATTGCCGGGACTTGACAACTGTCTGCCCATCGCCAGCTAATGACATAGCCTTAACAGTTGGACTCTTCTTGTTATCATCAACCTTAGACTGGGTCTTCTTGTTATCATCAACCTTAGACTGGGTCTTTTTGTTATCATCAAC
>Ga0164294_10003473_pt1 | contig 13998 bp, 10 predicted proteins | sample GEODES005metaG_FD_111479 | JGI IMG/M metagenome (GOLD analysis project Ga0164294, IMG submission 111479) | Oligotrophic lake water microbial communities from Sparkling Lake, Wisconsin, USA - GEODES005 metaG | ecosystem: Environmental > Aquatic > Freshwater > Lake | place: USA: Sparkling Lake...
AAGCCCCCGGCTTGCGTCCCCTTTTTGTACTCATTGCTCGTTGCAATCTTGCTTCTCAACCCTTCCCTTAACCTTAACTCCGAGTCCCCTCGCTAAAAATGGCGAAAAAAAATGAAACATCGATCGGGCGTCATTTTTTAATTCGTCGTCTTATACATACAGTGAGTTACATCGTGACTTAGGGGACAAAGTTTAATCATAGGTTAGGTAGATCTAACATAGAGGGCCAAGATGAACTTCTGGGCATACTTCTTCTTGAGCATCCTATCGGTGCTGATTACTGTATATTACTCGTATTACACCTACAAGGAGTTTTATCCTATCATACTATTCCTGGTGTCATCTAAAGTATCCTTCATCATTGTGGGTAATATGATCTTCGCTTTGTCACTGCTTTTCGCGAAAGTATTTAAAGTCATCTTCTTTGGGACCTTGCGTAGCGCAGAGGTGGAGTTGTTAATAGAGAAAGCCAAGTACACCATACCGGAGACATGCTTAGCGCTGACAATCTTTCGGAATGAGCTAACGACAGTGGTACTACTGCTGTTCGCCTCAGTGATCTATGTCAAGCTGTTCCATCGACTTACTAAGTTCCGCCTGGAGTATTTAGAACAGATTATGCCTATATCTATATTCGCTCAGTTGCAAGTGCTCTCATTGCTTACGTTCTTGATCGTAGTCGATATTGTGGGGACCATCAGTGCAATCCATTACGTGAAAGCCAATGGCAAGAGTGTTATCATGCTGTTCGCCTTCGAGTTCGGCTTGTTGTTCATCTACGCAGTCAACTTGACATCTAGATTTATCATACAATTGGTCGACTCCATGTATGAGAGTGGACTCACTTCGAAGGGTCTTTACCTCATGATCACAGACCTCATCTGTGAGATCGTGAAGTTCCTCACCTACTTCTGTTTCTTCTATCTGATCTTCTCTCAGTACGGCCTACCCATTCATATACTCAGAGACGTGTGGGGGGCCTTCAACTCCTGCCAGCGGAAGTTCTTGAGCTTTGTGCAGTACCTTCGACTCACGCGTAACCTCGATGCTCGCTTCGAGAATGCTACTGCGGAGGAGCTGCAGAATGCTGGTAGCTGCTTGGTATGTCGAGAGAGCATGGATCAGGGCAAGAAGCTGCCATGTGGACACGTGTTCCACATGGACTGCTTGCGTATGTGGCTGCAGCATCAGCAAACATGCCCTCTATGCAGGTGAGATAGACATTGCAGCTCTTTCTTCTACTGATTAAGATAATGACGATATGTCATGACATGACCCTATTATAATCATCATATCCCTATGTTAATATATGTGCAGGGCCGACATACCTGTCACGAATACGAATGCTGCCACTCCTACCGTTGATCCCAATGATGCCAATGCTGCTGCTGCTGCTGCGATCACTGAGCCCCAGCTCCCCGCAGCGCCTGGCAACAGCAACGGCAGTAGTAACGGCCACATCGCGATCAGTCTCCTGGCTTCCATGCAACTCAACCAAGTGGACTTCGCATCCTTATCCTTCCCTCGATTCTGCGTCGTGTTGGTCGACCCGTACATAGTAGTCAGGGCTGATCCAATGAACAGCTCGAGTGAAGTCCGAACCATCAAATCGGTTAGTGCTTTGATGGAGGGATGGATGGATGGATGCATTTATATTGTATTTCTTCTGTTTTTATGTATTATCTGTTATGAATTATCGGTAATCGCTAGGGTACTATCGTGTTCATCTCATCACGGGTAGTGGGCTCCGATGGGTGGGGATGGCTGAAGACCCCAGATGGCTGGGTGTTGGAGGTGTTGTTGGATGAGTCGATCGGCAGTGTCACCTCAGATCCCTCTCGAGTGACCTATGCTATCGTACCGGTCAACTCCCTGTCTCCTCCCGTGAAGCGTGAGAACATCATCGTCAGCAATAACAACAACAGTAGTGCTAGACACCATCCCTTCGATGATGATTGTGTCCAACACAACAAGGTGCGAATCGATGTGGATGATTTCATCCAATCGACAGACCGCTATGCTAGAGAGACAGATGACAGGGCGATGACAGCACTCCTCACACAAAAGAGGTCTGACTCATCCTCCTTCACCGCCCTGAGGAGTGATCGAAGTCGTCAGGACTACGCCAAGAGGATGGCTGATGTATATGAGCGTAAGCTAGGGAGGACTGAGATCCGTAGCCCAGTGATGAAAGTGGGAGATCGGATCGTGGATCATCTCGATGCTGATGCTGCTGTGAAGGAGGGAGCTACTGATGATGTGGAAAGACTTCTACTCGATACCGACATGGATACAGCAGATATCGAAAGTAGAATATCGGATCTACTACAACTGCTGAGACTGCATTACTCTGCGAAGAGTAAGACAGGGGACACAGACACAGCTTGGGGGAGGAGCTTTATCGGGGAGGATGACTCTACCGCCCTCCTAAAGTCCGGCATCACGCAGTACTTGAATAGTAGTAAGGTGCGTCGTCTGGAGCACATGATGCTAGTGCAGGAACAGGTACAGAACATCACCGTCAACCTAGCCGAGCTGAGCAGGTCCGTGCTTCTATGCCAACAATCGCTCTCTAAGATCATCAAAGGTACGTATCATATCTATGATTGCCCTCCTCTATGATGCTCTATTTCGATGCAGCTCTCTTGTGATACTATCGAAACACTGCTGTATTCCTTGCATCAGATGAGATCGACAGCTTGGATGGCAAGGTATCTCTTGCGAAGGAGTGATGGTGATGCTATCGTGTACGTAGATCAAGCTGGTAGTTCACATCTACCCGTTACTTACTTACTTTTTAATGCTCTTATTATGTTTTAAAGTGATGCCTCACAATGTGTGGCTGATCTGTATCATAGTATAGTAACAACTCACTACTTCTCAGCTGTCGTGTATTCACAGTAGCATCTCTCTCAAAAGGATAGACACTTGAAGCAGCAATACTGTAGCTCACTTCGAACTACCTACCGGTACAGTAAGATACGTCATGACTGGGGATGACGACTTGCTAGGGTCTCCCTGCGCAGCTCCTCTAGCTTGGCTTTTTGCTCTGCGGTCAATAAATTGATCTCCTCTTTCTCTAGGTCCTTGCCTATACTCCCATCAACAACTGGCGCCTCATCCATGGCTTTCAAGTACTGCTTCCACTCGTAGAAGAACTTGTCCAGATGCTCAGAGTTAGTCACTTCTTTATGAAGTTTGAACTCATTCCTCACGTATGAATCACCTGTTATGATATGATGTAAGTTATTATAACCGCTGTATAGTCAGGTAAAGTTAACGTACCAAGCTCTTTCATCTCTATAGGGAGCTTCATTCTATGAACCTTCAAGATTGCTCTGTACAAAGATAATGGAGCTCTCAAACCTGATTTCATTATGATTGAACTTAGTTGAATGCCTACTACCTACTGCAGGATCTCAGCAGCTCTATCGTAACTTCCAGCATTAAAGTTACCAACTTTGTGACTAAGAAAAGACTTGGATTTCTCTCCTCCGGGTATTTAGAATATTTTCCCAACAACACCACCTGCAGTCGTAAGTTTACCACACAGGCTCAGAGAAGTCATCGTGTAGTGAGTCATTGAAGTTAAGCCGCTGTTGACCCAAAGATGTTCAATTTTAGCAATGTAACAGCCAACACCGAGGAGGATCAACAGTCGTTATCGCTTAGCAAAGAAGAGGTTAGCAAAGGAGATTACATTAAATAAGATGATACGAAGAATAGTTTCCTTTTCACATCTTGACTGACAGGATCACTGTTCTATGTTTGTCTTGTATTGTAGATACGTCAGAGGAGGTTGAACAAAGTGTCCACTGCAAGCGATACACCAGCTAATTCTGAAGCCATGAGCAGCAGAAAGGAAGTTGCATCTCCAGGCCAATCGTCCCCCTCTGAAGCCAAGCGAACCAATGTCAGCATCACCACGAGTGAATTCAATACAACCCACGATAGCAGCTACGACACATCACCTCAAAGGAAACTGTTGAGAAACCAAGAACCGAAGTCAACTGCGGCAGTTGATGCCCAACTGAAGATCGATCGAGATGCAAGAGCTCTGAACATAAGTCTGGAGCAGTCGCTGATGGTCACTTTGAGAAGAGAGGCCGCGGTAGGCTCCATTCTGTTCATCGATCTAGGTCAGACTGAGAAAAACTCCCTACTGAACGCATCGAACATCGACAACGTCATTTGCAATCGACTGATGGACCAGTCGGAGGTCCTCAACGCAGTGACCTACTTAATCCAGTGCTATAAGCGAGTGCAGATCAAAGAAACCTCTGCCTCCACTGCCTCCATGAGGGAAGAACTAGTGCGTTGCCGCAGCACCTTGATATCATACCTGTCAACCTGTCTTGGTAGCCCAGAGACCTTCGATGTGAATAGCGAGCGATCCGTCAGTGATCTAGTGACTTTACTACAGGAAGACAGCAATGTCGTGCTGGTCGGACTGCTGAAGGAGTTGCTAGAAGAGCTGGATAAAGTGGACTTTCTGAGTGACGTCCTCAATCAGATATTCGATGCTTGCTTCGACAAGCTGAATGGCAGTGCTCAACTTCCTCCTTCTCCTTCTTCTTCTAGTCCTAATGCAGCATTGGCTATGTTTCGGAATCAGACCAATGCTCCACCTAAGATCAGATCGGTGCTGGACAACTATGCCCCAGCGCTCACTGTCATCACTAACCTAGTCCGGGCGGACCACAAGAGGGTCTGCCGAGTGTTAGTGCAGTTCAAGCACTTCCAGTTCACCGAAAGCATGAATAGGCCTGCTCCCAATGACCCCATGAATAACCCGGTCTTTTCTCGCATGATGATGCAGAGCCCCACTTACATCGAGACTGCTGGACAGAAGGGATGTGCATTAGAACACAAGACTCTGTTGGGAAGGATCCTTCGCATTAGTCCGGATGTCAGAGACCCGCAGTTAGTGGAATACTTCAGAGACGCAGTGAGTCGACCCACGCGATCTGCGGTAGAGGGGAAGGTAGCCGAGATCCGGAAGATCTGTACACAGGCTCAGTCTGTGTGTGCGGAGGTGCTGCTGGGATGCTTGCGTGCAGGTGGTGTATCTAAGACTGAAGCAATGCAATGGCTGCAGCATGCGATAGTACTCAACCTCGAGGCAGAGAAGGAGCGACCATCGCCTCTCATGGGTGCCTCCAACGGCTTCATGATCAACTTCGGTGCTGTCATGCTACAGGTAAACAGTGATTGTTGTCTACTATTGATGGCCTACGACATATCGTTGTGATGTGATCTTATGATGTGATGTTATGATGTACTGATCTACATCAGCTCTCCAAACCAGTCTTCACGGATGCCGAGAAGCTGAAGAAGGCTGACATCTACTACCTACTGTCCCCGGAAGGGAGGAGCGTGTTCAGCGAAGACTCAACGAAGCTCATGCCCCTGTCTCACTACGCTTCTCTTCTATCTCCACAGAACTGCAGCGCCTCAGTAACAGTACCTGCTACAGTAACAGTACCTTCGGAGCTGAAGGGGGTAGATGGATTCAACTTCATCACACAGTCCCTGTTCATGACGTGGAGGACACTCCATCTGGGTGTGGTGTCTCAGTGCAACCACTACGTGCACATCTTACGTGGGTTGTCTCACTATCACAGCGGCTTGGCCACAGGAGACCCACATGCAGTGCACTACTTTGTCCTCAAGATGACGACTGATGCACAACTGCTGTGTCCCGAGCTGCTCGTTGACATCGTCTTGTTCTGTACTTCTGCCTGCCAGAAACTGCTCTCCTCTCTGCAGCCATCATCATCATCATCATCATCATCATCGATATCATCATCACCATCATCAGAGTCTCAGGCAGTAGTCAACTACTCTGCTTGGTTGTGTAGACCGGAAGATCTATCAGTGGAGCAACGAACAATCCTCACCAACCTTCCCGAACATCTCGTAGACGATCTGATGACCCTCCTGCTCTTCATAGCCAAGACCTCACCCATCACCCTCCGCTCAGCTCGACTAGAGAACACTCTGAGTCTTATCTTATTCTTCCTGCGTCGCCCATGGTCTGTGCACAAACCACATCTACGTGCTAAATTCGGTCTCGTCCTCTTCCACATCTTCCTCCCTGTCATCGACCGGACCAGTGAGGAGATGTATACGAATCAGCCCTCAGTAGATGGTCCACATACTGCTCTACTTGACTCACACCTTGATGCTCAGAAGTATCTCCCACCCGCATTGTTGTTGTTGTATGGTGATGTGGAGCGCACTGGCTACTACGACAAGCTCATCAATCGTCGCAGTATCATGATCGTTCTGAAGCATCTATGGAAGCTACCGAACCATCGATCGGCTTTCAGAGGAATCGCTACAGTTGATACGGTCACTGATGATGCTGCTGCAGATGGTAGTAGTAGTAGTAGTAGTAGTAGTAGTAGTAGTAGTAGTAGTAGTAGTAGTAGTAGTAGTAGTAGTAGTAGTAGTATTTCTCAAGGAGGAGGTAGTAGTGACAATCAAGACTCATTCATCAAGTTCGCCAACGGACTAATGAACGAAACCAACGCGTTAGTGGCTACAACGATGGATAAACTCGTCGAAATCAAAAAGACTCAAACATTAATGCATAACGCTCAAGAGTGGAACAAGTTGAGCGAAGAAGAAAAGAAGCAGGTCAGTGAAAGGCATGAGGCCAATGAGAGGGAGTGCAAGGGGTCGGCTGGTCTATGTCTAGAGACAGTGAACATGCTGAACTATCTCACTTCCGATCCCATCATCCGACAACCATTCCTGCATGATGCCATCCTGCCTCGATTCACCTCCACTCTGCTCAACGTGCTGCAGCGACTAGTGGGTTCTAAGAGCTTAGAGATCAAGGTCGACAACATGGAACAGTATGAATTCAACCCCAAGGTGATGCTCACAGAGGTCTGCTTGGCCATGGTACACTTCTGTGACAGTCCTCTATTCCACGAGTCGGTCGCGAAGGATAGCTTCTACTTCAATGGAGGACCCATCCACAAGGCCATCGTGAATGTATCTCGAATGAGTTTGTTATCACCTGTAGAGCTAGAGCAGCTGAAGCACTTGCAGATCTGTGTGCAGAAGGCGCGCATCAGCTATATCGACCTGGACTCCCTAGTAGACGATGCTCCCTCGGAGTTCATGGACCCGTTGCTAGACACCCTGATGCGTGATCCAGTGCGACTGCCTACCTCCAACACGATAGTGGATCGCGCCACCATTGCACAGCACTTGCTCAATGTAGATACTGGTAAGCCACGTGATGAACACATGTATAAGTTGGTTCATGACCTTTCTTCATTCTACTATCCATCAATCCATCTAGTTAATACCATCCATCAATCCATCTACTAATACCATCCATCAATCCATCTACTAATACCATCCATCAATCCATCTACTAATACCATCCATCAATCCATCTACTAATACCATCCATCAATCCATCTACTAATACCATCCATCAATCTTTCTCTGTAGATCCATTCAATCGCCAGCTACTCAGCATCAACATGGTCGAACCTGTACCGGAGCTCAAGCAGCGCATCCAAGCATGGCTGGAAGCGAAGATAGCTGAGCAGCAACAACAACAGCAGACTGCTGTCGGGCAAGACGAGATGGCGACATACTGAACCCCACCTATACATCACTCTCAAATAGTAGGGTGTTCGTTCTATTTGTAAGCCTATAGCTACTATCAACTGTCTGTCTGTTTTATCAACACAACACGCAAACAGTTAGTTAGTTACCATCATATCTACATATTATTAGCATTGTGTACATAGCATCATGTTTCGAATCCAATCCTCTCTCCCTCGGACTAAAGACAGTATTAGTGATACAATAACGGTGATCCACCACACATGGCAATACAAATGAATACAACATCATACACAATAAGCCACTGCCTGTAGTATGTGAGTCAGTTACAGTATCTGTGGATGATGTCTCTGCTCCAGAACACGCTCTGAAACATACTGCATCAATGTGGGTCCTCCGTAGGTATCCCGTAGCTTGACATCTTTGTTGAACAGGTAGGAGATGGTTGATGGGTCAATTCTACAGCTGCCTCCTCCTTGTCCTTGTGCGTTGATATCGATGCTGTTGAGAGCCTGGATGAGATCCACTAACTTCTTCACATCACCTACGGTGCAGTCTAGTACCGATGAACCATCTTCCTTCAATGACTCCTGGAAGATGTACGAAATCGAGTCAATACTGCTATAAGTTACTTGAACACGACACTGTAGGGCATAGTGTTGCTTACCACCAATCTGTCGTTACATGATGAGCAAAGGAAGGACCTCCCGTCGTAGTGCTCCTGGTAGATATTGTCCAGATAGATGAGCTCCTTCACCACCGTCTCTCCGACCTTCTTCCACACGCTGTTGTCCATGATGACCTTGCTGCTGAACTCCCGCTCCTCGAGGAAGCTACGTCGACCGAAAATAGTCATCGTCTGCTCTACCTCCGACATGATATCGCTCCTCGGCACTGGTGGAAGGATGTGCTGCAATAAATTGATGACGCTCTTCCGATCGTGGTAGATAACGTAGTCATCGAGAGTGATACTATCTTCGTCCTTGTGTGTGTGCTTGTTCACCTCTCTTACAGAACACTCGTTGAGTGTCAGTATCTTGTTGTGTAAGTACGCCATCGCTATTTTCCTCATTTCGGGATGTCCTCGGAATAAATTCAGCGGATGAAGTCTTATGTTGGACGTAGAGACTTTGTGTTGTCTATTGACCATAGTATACTTATATCTCCAACTTTCCATTACACTGAGCAACGACATCACCAATCCAAAGCATAACTGAAGCCGGAGTATCATAGTGGATCAGTAAGACACCACACTGTACACCCTACAGTAAATTAGGCTATTGAAGCAACTTGATATGACGCCAAATGACCGTTACATTTTGGAGTAGAATCGTAAGTTAACTTGTGTCATTGCGCGAACCATTTTAAATCTACAAATGAGTTTCTCTCAAGTGTTCATCCTTCTTAGTCTCGTACTTGTGCTAATATCAGTACTGTTGTACACACAAGATCTGCAATGGAGTCAAGTGAACTTATCTCATTGCGCATCGTCTCGATACGAAGCTATCACCCCACTGCACATGGGGATGTTTCGTACTGTATGTCTCGGAGTAATATTGACTACTCTGATTCATATTATTACGACCCCAGTTCCGCTGGAGGTGACTGTACTGCTGAAGGATGGAAGTAGGCTACTGGTTAAGTCCTTGCACTTCAACAGATGCACCTTCTTCACAGTGTGGTCGTGGATACTGATGGTATGCCAACATAAAGTTAACATCAATCACTTCCGCTGAATATGGCAATGATCCTCACTCATGCTATTGTTCACAGGGTGTTTACTTCCTTCTTTCAGCCTACTGCAGCTTTACACATCACAACCATCAATTACTACTTGTATACTCCCTTAACTCCCCATGGCTCCTCCATGTAACATGGATCCTATTCGAAGTCTCTCTACCCATCAGCTATCTCGTGAGCTGTATAGTCACCTACGTGCTGATACCTGCGGCTGTCCAATCAAAGATGCCCACGAGTAATTTCTACAAATGGTATCACGATAGCACACCATCTGTCACAGTCACTACTGCATTTGGAATGTAACAACATTCATTGTCATCTATATCCTGATGCACATACAGGGCTGCGCTGGCCATGCACAATGCCAACATCCTCTTCATGCTGATTGAGTTCCTTCTGAATGATCTGCCCATATCGTTCTGGCACTTCCCCTTCATATTGACATACGGCTTGATATACGTGATGTTCTCGTGGGTGCTGTATCACTATCGCGGCTACCACTACTACTTCTTCCTCGACTATACGAAGCCCTATGCCCTCTACTGGTACCTCGGTTTGTTCGCTATCGTGCTCTTCTTCTTCGTATTGAGCTACGGAGTCTCCCATGCCCTCAACTACTACTCCGACTCGGTGATTCCATCCATGGTGAGTGAGTATATGGATGGAGAGTGTGGACCCTTGTTCACTTACTTATTGTCAACGCCTCTACCGTAGGTGTTATCGTTATTGACCGCTCTTTGCATGAAGATCAGCAGATGACAGCTCTATGCATGAAGATATGCCGATGTGATGATGTGGATTCGCGATGCATTCGAACTGAGATCAGTTCAGATGAGATCAGCTCAGCTCGGAGTTTGATCCAAAGATAATTGAATGGATGGTGCGACCAAGAGTAACCCTAATCTGTTACACTAACTTCCATACAAGCACTGTAACTAATGATCACAACATAAACAAACACACCATCGCTATCATCATCATCATCATCTCAGACCCCCTTCCATGACTCCCTTCCTCCCTCCCTTCTGCTGTGTTCAGCACTTTTGCTCCCTTTCGAAGTAGAGCTTTGCCATGTCTACTTCATTGTTCCACTTAACGGAGTGCTGGATGGTCTTCGCCGGGGGAAGGGGACGTGGCTTCTGATCCACCTGCAGAACAGCAGATACGTCGGTTGTATGGAGATATGAGAGAAGATATAGGGATAGAGTAGCTGCTTCGATACAATGCCACAATCCATCCCTCCATCTATCCATCGATCAAGTGTAATGCACATGCAGACATAGAGGTCCGACTCACCATGGAGCGGTACTTGTTGTTCCTATGCAGGCGGTTCCACTTGCGGAACTCCTTCCTGTTCTGCTTCTCCTTGAGGGCCTGCTGTTCCTTCTCCCTCTGCTGAGTCTCTTGCTGTAGATTGATCATCATATTATAGTGAAGCATCTCATGGTCATATTGTATTCAAGCATCACATAACCAGCATCAGGATTAAGCTAATGATCTACTGTCCTACTCACCAGTCTCTTCAGTTCTTGAGACCTCTGGAAGTCTTTCTCGTTGAGCCACTCCAGGTACCTCAGTTTGCTGTTCCTCGACCGTTCACTCTCCAGCTCGACGACCCTGTCCACCGCTTTCTTGAGCTCGGAATGGAAGATGCCACTGATGTCGTTGCTGTCCTTACACTCCTTGCTAGAGGGAGAGGAGGAGGAGGCAGATGAGGTCCTTGATGACGATGCCTTCTGCTTATCCTTCTTGATGATGATGTAGGGAGCTAGGAGGTCCTTGAGGTGCTCGTCGAAGACCTCCTTGGTGATGACTGTTCCTTTCGCGACATTGTTGATCAATGCAGTCCTTCTCAGTGCATTGATAGCTTTCTGTAGCTCGATCTGATGGTAGCTGTCCATGTTAGGCTGCATCTTCTTCAGCTTGCTCTCCACCTCCGATAGACCCGCCACGGTCTTCTTCTTCGATTTCACCGCAGCGAGTCTCTTCAAGCGATCGTTCTCATTGACACGGAAGTCCTCCAGAGCCTTCTTGAAGTTCTTGATGTGGTTGCTGAGGAATGTCGTCCAGTTGTCACCTCGAGAGCTGCTACCTCTCTTCTCATCGAACTTCCAATATAGTTCTCTGGTGATCACCTGCTTAGTTCGCTCCTTCGACAACAACTCCTCTCGCTTCTGTTGGATGATCATGTTGAGGATATCGCCTTTGACTACCTTCTTCTGGTCCTCCGGCAGCGATTCCCACACATGCCAGTACCCTTTCTCAGCTGTCGGTAACTTGATCTTCTCATCGCGCATCTTGTTCCAGATCCATCGCCGCAGATTCACATTCAATTCGTGTTGGAAGTCCCTCCTTCCATCCATGTCGAGTAGCCAACTCTCAATGCGACACTCGACCTCCTGCTGTAGCACCTCTGGAGGGAGCACACTGTATGTGCGCAGCATCAGCTCGATATCCTCCTTCCCCAATGGATGATTCAATCCACTCAATGCCCTCTCGAATTCCTTGGGCTTGGTCAACCCACTCCGTACCTCCTTCTTCAACTTCCTACCCAACCATACCTTCCATGGCACAGGAGATCGGTCCTGATCAGTTGAGGCACTTCCCATGCTCACTCGAGGCTTGGTAGGTGGATCGGCTACTACCATGGGGGGATTAGCACTTGGAGGTGGTGGTGCAGCGGACTTCAGCTTCTTAGTGAGGCGCAAGTGGATGAGATACCTCTTGAGCCACTGAGCATTGAGGCTGTGTGCGGATCCGATGACTGGGACCCTGTGCAGCTTGTCTAGCTCAGTCTCCACCGTGGTAGGTCTAGCTCCATCCGCCTCAGCAACAGCATGGGCATGTCTATGCTGTTGGGAGAAGGCGTGCACTAGACTCCTCAGGATGAACAGCTGTGGCTCAGATAGGTACAGGCGAGCGGCCATGAAGGCTGTCTGCAGGTCCCTACTGGTGAACCACTCCCTTTGTCGGGACTTAATGATGCTTCCCCGGGGAGGTACCATCGTGTATGAATCGATGTATCCCAAATACACCTGCAGTGATATGGGGAAGATAGATGTGATATGAGGGATGTAGATATACTGTAGATAGATATGTCAATTCTATTATTGTATGAGATAGATGCATGTAAGTAGTGACCTGGATCATGTGATATAGATCCGCTTTCTTGACAGTGTTCCTGATCAAGTCTTCGACCATGTCCTTCATCTCACTGAGTTTATCGGAGGAAGGGATCTTTATCTTTGTCTTTGTCGCATCGTGTCGGGTGATGGGGCCGCTGAACGAATTGCGTAGCTTTACTCTAGAGTCACTACTATTAACTCTCACAACAGGGTTGTAGAGACCACCGGAGATGCTCTGCGTCTGCCGACCTCGTCGAGCTCCAATCGCAGTGGTGGCACCCACAGTGGACCCACGGATGCGAGGTCCTGCACTGCTCGGTCTGGGGCGCAAGTTGTTGCTCTTGACGCTTGTATTAAGGAGGGATCCATTTCTAGACTGGTTGGTTATCGGGATATGGACATCAGTGAACGATGCGGACTGCATCAGGTAACGCTGGTTCTCCTCCTCCCAGAACTGTTCCAATGATGGAGGTACTTGTCTTGACTTGATGTAAGTGAAGTCCTCCTCCTCATCATCATCATCGTGCTCGAAAGCGATCTCTTCGTCATAGGGCGAGGATGGAAGCTTCAATGATGCCTTCTCATCTAGACCTGAGGTCGTCGTGATTGCAGTCAAGCCGACCAGATGCTGCCCCCCATGCCCAGCCGGAGCGGACTGTGGTCTCGTCCTGTTGGCGATCTCGCGGATATCTCTCATGTACTCCATAGCATCATCGGCACTCTCACCGTAGGCTTGGAAGTCGACCAGCGCTGAGTCTTGGTATCTGTTGTCTATGTCGTTAGAGAAGAAATCGTATTGTGACGATTGTAGCACATGGTCGAACTCATCCAAGTCGTTCTCGTTGGTAACCGCCGCGATGCTGTCACCAGCAATACCTTCACCATCTGCCTCCTGCACGGAGAGCTCCTCGTTGAAGCCCTGCATGTACTCATCCACGATGACTCTGCTCCTTTCAAAGAAGGACACCACATCGATCAGCCTGCTACCATCTTCATCCAACTCAGTGATACCGCACACATGCTCGATGCATTTCAAAGCACCCTTGGATACGGCGGCGTCTAGTTCACTCTTGGTGCTGGGGCTCTGGTTGATGCTCATCGTTGCGGACAGTGAGCAGAGCAGGTCATTGAACTCCCTGGTCTTCACTCTCCCCTGTAGCGCCTCCACCTTGAACCATACATCTAGGTCGATATCGTTGTTCTCAGCAGTGACCACCAGAAGGGCAGACTCGATGGGAATCTTCTTCGGACCGATGGTTGTGGTGATCAGTGTTTTCTCCTTTAATATCTTCTTCGAGTCAGCTATCATCTGGTCAAGCCCGAATGACTCTCCCACTTGATTTTTACTCTCGATGCCGATCTTCTTCGGCTCTATCACTTTGATAAAAACACGACAGGGACCAAGTGGAAACCAAGCTGGTTCGTATGACTTGGGCTCAATGATCTTCCAATTAGTTTGCAACTTATCGGGGTCATTATGGTCGTACACTTCGAACCACAGATTATCATTTACATCGAAACCGTTCTGCTCGAAATGTTG
>Ga0164294_10003474_pt1 | contig 13997 bp, 18 predicted proteins | sample GEODES005metaG_FD_111479 | JGI IMG/M metagenome (GOLD analysis project Ga0164294, IMG submission 111479) | Oligotrophic lake water microbial communities from Sparkling Lake, Wisconsin, USA - GEODES005 metaG | ecosystem: Environmental > Aquatic > Freshwater > Lake | place: USA: Sparkling Lake...
AAAACTTTCTGAAGTGCCCTGACTATAGCAAGCAACCCCAAAGTTTTTTAAGTTCAATAAACGGTTGCGTTTGGTTGACACAATCCATGCACGATAGTGATCTAAGAATCGTTGATGAATACTGTTGTCATTCAACCATTCAGCAGTGGGTGCTTGGTTTATGATATTTTGTATGGTTAACTCTACCGCAGGATCAACCACAGAACTAGCACCACCATATGGTAAAGTTTTTAAATTGGCCATAGCTGGCTGAGAAAAATTTTGTGTAGTCATTACTTGTTGTACCATGACCAGGCGTGTGTTATTATATCTTCTAAATTGCGTTGTCGCCAGTTTTCTACAATTGAATCAAATCTTGATGAGTTAGCAGTTAGCACAGATGGGTCACCGGGTCTTACATCACCTACAACTACATTTAGTTGTTGACCGGTAATTTCCTGGGCTTTGGCAATAATTTCTTGATTGCTTACACCTTGATTTGACCCTAAATTATAAATGCCTGTTGGTATATCCTGCGTTATGGCCAACACATGTGCACGGGCAATGTCCTCTACGTGCACGTAATCACGAACGCAAGTGCCGTCGGCAGTGGGATAATCTGTTCCGTACAGTGTAAACTCTTCTTTGTTTTTTATACTCTCTAATACCCTGGCAATAATATGTGTGGCCATGGGAGGTTGGCCATGCCGTCCTTGTGGATCGGCGCCACAGGCATTGAAATAACGAAACATTACAGGTTGTAATTTGTATGCACGGAAATAACTTTGCATGAGCCATTCCACCATGAGTTTGCTTTCGCCATAAGGACTAATTGGTAATGGTGGATCCTCTTCTTGGCATGCGCCCATGACAGGCTCTCCGTATACCGCTGCCGAACTGGAAAAAATTACACGGATGTCCTGTCGGCTACCTTGTACTATAGAATCTATTAGTCGTTTGGTGCGTACAAAATTATTTGTGTAGTAATCAAACGGATTCTCAATACTGGGACTTACAAGACTTGTACCAGCACAATGTACAATTGCCACAGCATCAGATCTGTAGATCCATTCTAGAGCTTCATTACCAGCAAAGTCGCTGTTGATGAAATGTGAGAATATTGAGTTTAAAGACTTTGATGGATCAACAATGTCAATGCCCACGACCTCATGTCCTGAGTCGTGTAATTGTAATGCTGTCTGCCCACCTATAAATCCCGATGCACCGGTTACTATTACTTTTGCCATAATTTCCTTGGATGTGTGTTTAAATTATACAATATGATTTTGAAAAAGTCAAATACAATTGGGATTTTCTAAATACCAGTTGACAGTCTGCAACAATCGTTGTTCAAACGACACTGGCTCTGTCCAACCCAGATCATATAATTTGCCAGGGTCCACAGAAAAACATAAATCATGTCCAGGACGATCAATCGGAACTAACCGATACTTTAACTCTTTGCCCATTAACTGTGCAATCAATTGTGCAAAGTCTAGATTGTTTATAAACTGTCGTCCAGCACTGTTCCATTTTTCACACCGAGCAGTTTGCGTGTTCAAAATGAACCTTGTGTGACTGGCCACATCCCCGGCATAGAACCAACGCCTGCCACCAATGGTGTTATTGGCACCTACTTGTAAATCCAGTGTTTGGTTGTTGAGTATTTTGTTTATAACAATAACTGGTAGCCTGTTGGGTTGACAGCGTGGACCAAATGTGTTGTTGATATGTATAACACTAACAGAGACACCAAACGAGTTGGCATAGGCCAAACATAATTCTTCACCTGCTGCCTTGCTGGCTGCATAGGGACTGTTGCTATTGTAGGCATCTGTGACTTGACTATCTTGTCCAACGGGGATAGGACCATACACTTCTCCTGAACTATAATACACAAATCTTTCGACACCAACACAACGTGCGTATTCCAGTAAGTTTAGTGTACCCAACACATTGTCCATAACAGATGCTGTGGGATTGTTCAAGCTGTCGGCTGCACTGGGGTTAGCGCCAGCATGTAGTATAATATCTGCACTTGGTAAATTGGTGCAGGGATTTTTGATATCGTGCTCGATTATTTCAACATTGTCAATGACATCTTGAAGTCTGCCCATGTTGGCTGTGCCTGGCCGCACCATGCAAATCACACGATGATCTGGTAAAAATTCTTTTACTAGATAGTGGCCCACAAAGCCATTGGCACCAGTAATCAATATTGTTTTCATGGAGTATATTTGTAAACAATGTCTGTGGCGTTGTCCAATATTCGAGAATATTTCATCTCGATAAAAAATTCATCAAGCATTTCAGTTGTTACACTATATCGTGCGGCCCAAGGTGCACACCATTCCGTCATGATCACTGGATGATATTTTTCAATGGTGTGGCGAGCACCCAACAAAGCAAAATATTCGTAACCTTCGACATCTAACTGTATAAGCCCACAACTGGGAAGATCTAGTTCGTCAATTATCACTGTAGGCACATTGCCTTGTCCATCCACATGAATTGCCCCTGCATCATTTTTAACTTTTAAGTTTACAAATTTTTTGTCGTTACCTATGCAGGCTTGTGTTTTTATTACGTTGTTGCCACAGTTTAGTGTCAAACACAAAAAATTCAATGGATCAGGCTCAAACGTGTAAACTGTGCCAAACCATCTAGCAAACTCACGCACATATTGTCCGCAGTTGCCCCCAGCCTGCACCATGACACCAGTTGAGTCAACATGGCTCATTACTTCTTGAAAAAATTCTAGCGATGTGCGAAATTGATGCATGTAACCCCAGCATGCTTGATCATACTTGGGCCACCACAATTTACCCAGCTCAGGGTAACTAGATTCTCTTAGTTCGACTAGGTCTTCTAGCCCGGGAATTGTTGTAGACATTAAGATCTTCTCACATTCAAATATGCAGGCTGTTTACTGTACAAAAACTCAGGCCAGACTGATTCTAGTTCCTGAATGGAATCAGGTTGATATATCTTGATATTGGGGAATACCTCAACTGCACGGACAGCATCTTCGGCCCAGTGACTAAATCCAAGATGCCCGTAATCTTGGTCACGCCCAATACCCACTAGCTTGACTGGCGCTAACTCATGATCTAGATAGTTACGCAACCACTCATAAGGACGAAAAATCACAAATGGCGTAATGCTATAGCACACAGGAATCTTGCCGCAATGCGTAAGTCCTACGGCAGCACCCACCATGAGTTGCTCGGCAGCACCCACATTGATAGCTCGGTCAGGGGCCACCTGTCTTGATTTGTTAAGTACACCAAATCCCAAGTCGCCGGTCAGTAACCATACATTAGGATCGGCAGCCAAGCTGTCGGCAACAAGTTCACCAAATCTGTTTCTCATAATTTATCCATGTCTTCGGGTTTGAGCACGTAGTAATGCGTGAGTATGCCTTGTGCAAACGGCCAATCGGGCGGTGAAGTTTCGCGTATGTTGATGCGTGGCAAGAAAGCCTGTAGTCGACGTACAATGTATTCTCGATCAATAAAGTCATACGCAATCATGCCGTTGACATTGACATACACTTCTAGATTATCTAGTTTGGCTTCGTATATAAACCTCAAAGCTTCCCAAATGCTTCCTTCGCCACATTCACCATCACTGATCAAACAATGTACTCGACGACTGCGATCAGCAAGTGCATATCCTGTGGCTAGTGTAAGTCCCATACCCAGGCTGCCCGTGGAGCAAGGCAATCCGTCATCTAAATTTCTATGCGGATGTACTCCGTGCTTGTGAAACAAATGTTCGGCATCTTTGCCTAGATACTTTTCTAACACCACATACCAAGCCAAGGCTGCATGGCCTGAACTCAAAATAAACGGTTCATTGGGTTGTTTATTTTTGTAAATTTCTTCAATAATGTTTACAGCGTTTAGATTAGAGCTAAGGTGCCCAATTTTTTCTCGATAGCTGATATCAATAATTCTTTTTTCAACGTCGTTCATACAAATAAACTCATAAAACCATCCACCTGCTCGCCAATGTACTCGATTTGTTCTGGTGTGATAACAGGACTACATCCGTGGAAGAATGTGTTCTTCATGGTGAGTGTGGCCACAGGATAGTTATCACGTGCATCTGCAGGATTCATCAAGTGGCTGTAAGCAGGCTGTAACATGATGTTGCCAGCAAAGTAAGGACGAGTTTGGATCAACCGTTCTTCTAAGTAGTCCACAATGTCGTTGCGTGTAAACGGTGCATCTGCTCTAATGGTAAGAGGAAATGCAAACCAACTTACATCTGCATGTTCCCTAGCACGTGGCAAGTGAAAGAACTCCTAGTACTTTTCGTAAATAGCAAACAACAAATTGTAATTGCGTTGACGCAACGCATGTATCTCGGGCAGTTTCTTGATTTGTTCAAGACCCATGGCCGCTTGTAGTTCAATGGGTTTTAGATTGTAACCAATCTCGTCATACACATACTTGTGATCAAATATTTCTCCGGGCATTTCGGGAATCCACTCGTTGAAACGTTTATTACAAGTGCCGCATTTTAACTTGTTGGCATCGGGCCCAACACAGTAGCATCCTCGGCCCCACTCACGTAGCGAGCGCACAATGACTTCTTGTTGAGGATCGTTCATGGCCACAAAGCCACCTTCGCCCATGGTCATGTGATGTGCTGGATAAAAACTGCATGATGCCATCTCGCCAAAACTGCCCAAGGGTTGACCTTTGTATGTGGTGCCTAAGCCATCACAGCAGTCTTCCAACAGCACAAGATTGTGTCGCTTAACTAGTTCCATAACTTGGTCCATGTTGGGAGGATTTCCCAACACATGAGCAAATGTAATAATTCGTATGTCTGGATCATTAGCAAGTATTTGTTCTGCTTGATCCAGGTCAATGTTTAGCGTGTCGATTTCAATGTCACAAAACACAGGTGTAAAATTGTTTTGAATAGTTGGATTCAGTGTAGTGGGAAATCCAGCAATGGGCATGAGCACCTTGGTACCAGCAGGAAAGTTATAACCACGTTTGCTTTTCATGGCAGTCATCATGAGCAAGTTGGCACTACTACCTGAATTGGTCAACACACCACGAGTCTTGCCAAACTGTTCAGGAAACTGGCGTTCAAATGCTAGACTTTTATTGCCCATTACCAGCCAGCCGTTAAGCAAAGCTTCTGCGGCTGCTACATACTCTGAAGAATCAAAGTGTGGCCCTGCATAGTTGACAAAGTCCTTGCCTGCTATCCAGGTCTTGGCAGCATGTTTTTCGTCAATGTACTGTTTGATTAGTGTTAAGATTTCATTCATATTTGATATCAAGTTGTTGGCATAACTGTTTCATGATTGCAATCACTTGACTGCTACCACGACTGGCACAAAAATGCAAAATATTTGCCTGAGCAATTGGTAATCCCGAATTCCAATGTTTAGTGGCTTCTAGAACAGCGGGCTCATTGCTTCTTAATTTGTGACACATGTAATTCATTTCGGGGTGTAATCGGTCCTGCTCGGTGATGTCTTGACTCCAAAACATTGCATTGTGTCGTAGTTGGTCAAACCCCCAGGCACGATCCGGGTGTGATTCTCGTTGTTCAAAATATTGCTTACCCAGTTCCCATGTTTCACGTGACATGGTGTGCGGGTAGTATTGCACATCATCGTTGAAATGGTGATGGAATTCTCTGTGAGCACGTGGATCTGTATAGTTGAATAATCTGTATTCTTTGAATCGATTACCAAACACACTTGTGGGATTGACCATGAATGTGTCGGCTCCTGCCCAAAAAACATTGCATGGCTCTCCGTCCCATAATTTTTTAATGTCGTTCCAATTGGCTTCTGTGCAAGTATCACTGTCGTCAACGGGTTCCGTCCATAGCACAGCTTCAAATGGTTCTTGGCAAAATTTACGGAACGATGCCAGGCTCATCTGATACATCTCTCCGTATGCTTTGTACAAGTCCTGATTCTTTTCCGTGTGCCATCCATTGCGAATGGGGCGTACAGATGACACTAGATAATTTTTAACTGTCATTTAAATCTACCCAAAATAGCACCGCTATTTTGTCTATACCCTTGATTGTTCAATACTTCGTATCCTTGTAAAAGCAAGTAAGGTATCACTGCTGAGCACTTGCCAATAAACACACCCTCATTGGGATGATACCAAGTGTCATCACATACTATGATACTGTTTTTGGTCATCAAGGGCATGAGTCTCATGGCCTGTAACAAATGAGTTTTTTGACTGTTGATGTTGGTCATCTCGGTGCCCATGGTGTCTCGGTAGTGTTGTTTTTGTGCAGGAACAAATGCTTCTTCCTGACCGCCTACCCAATAGTCCCAGTCAAAGTTGTCAAGATACACCAATGAAAATTTTTGTCCTGGATTGTCTTGTGCAAATTGTTCAAGAAAGTCTTCGCCCTTGGCGTGTACCAATCCCACATGATCGGGCACTTGTGCAACTTCATATTGTATAGATCCATTGGTTCCAATAAACGCTGTGCCAGTGGAACTCAATGTTGTACGAGCCCGAGCAATTTGGTCAGGGTCAGCATCAACTCCATAAAATTTAACATTGCGTTTTTTTGCTTGATTGCTAAAAAACCTTGTGCTTCCTTCTCCACGGTCTACACCAATCTCCACCCAAGATCCAGTTGCATCAACTGAATCCATGTATTGTTCTACTGCTTTATAGTAAGTTCCCATATTTCACCAAATAAAATTTTGTTTGTAATGTCGGACCACCTGGGCTAACTCTTGATCAAAATCAGCAGTTGCAGTCCACCCCAGTTGTTTTAGTTTGCTATCATCAATGGCATATCTCACGTCTTGTCCTTGCCTGGAACTGGGAGTAACAAAAGATTCCCAGTCATGATCATGATCAACATCAAAATAGCAAGACAGTATTTTTTTTATTACTTCTCGATTTGGCATTTCGGCGTTGCCACTTATGTTGTAGATTTCTCCGGTGACACCTTGATCAATAATATGTATCACAGCACGAGCAGTGTCGCCGGCATGCAACCATACTCTACTGGGATTTCCGTTATCATGCAAATCAATTTTGCGATTCAACGACAAGAATTTGATTGATTTTGGAATTAGTTTTTCTACATACTGGCCAATACCATAATTGTTTGTGGGTCTAACAATTACATAACGAATGTTGTGAGTACGTGCCCAGGCCAAGACCAACATGTCGGCTGCGGCCTTGCTGGCGCTGTATGGATTGCTTGGTGTTAGTATATCCAGCTCGTTATGACTACCTTCAACAATATCTCCATACACTTCATCAGTACTAAAATGCAAGAAAATTGGTCTACGCACAGGCGGCATTGCCCGAATCAACTCAAGCAAATGATGCACTCCGTTGATGTTGCTTCGCAAAAACACATCGCTACTCATGATACTGTTGTCCACATGGGATTCAGCTGCCGTGTTAATTACGTAGTCGCAGTCGTAAAGCAATTCAAGATCATTAATGTCTTGTTGTAAGAATTTAAAGTTTGGATTTGCCTCAAACTCATCTAACAAATCTGAATTGCTAGCATAGGTTTTTTTGTCCACACCCATGACACGCCAGCCACGTTCAAGACATTGTCTGGTCACGTGACCACCTATAAATCCCAAGCATCCGGTAATGTAAACTATTTTCAAGTTTCGATCCTTTTCACGTGATACTTAGCACTTGCTGTATGGTCGCGATATCTATTTCCTGCACGATTCCATTGTTCACCTGCACCTTGTAAAATATCCACAATGCGATCAACTGTACCATCAGTCCAATCACTAATCAAGCCCATGTTGTGATGTGGTGTTTGTAACAATGTGTCCAACTTCATGTAAGCATCATCTATTGACCAGGGAATATAGAGCCTGTTAGGGTCATTTGCAAAAGTTTCAGGGAAACTGCGATAAGCAGGATATAAAACATTGGCTCCAAGGGTATCTGCTTCACTGACAGTGTTTGAGACCCAATCTTGTAAAGCACAATTAAACAACACACGAGTATCGTTAAGGAGATCATAATATTGATTCTTGCTCAAGTTATCGTAAATTTTTAACTTGCCTTGGTGTGCTAACTCATCTGCACGAGTCACAAATTTTTGATTGTTACTACGCAGTGGCCCGCCTGAGAAGATAGCAAATTCCACAGGATAAGGGCCTTGATCATGCCACATCTCAATCAAGTCCATGTAAAAGTCAGGTTGCTTTTCTTGATCAAATCTTGCGGCAAACCCTACTCGATGTGTGCGTTGATCGAATGGTTTGATGTTCTCTGCGCCACCAATGCGCTCCAGTACCTCAGACTTGCCAAATGCTAAGCCACTAATATTATATATAGGAGCAGTCCATCCAGCAATACGCATATGAGCAACCATCTCCTCGTTTGTGGCGAGAACTCCTGTAACGAACTCATTAACCATGTGTTCGTAGAGGCCCATCCATTTCGCCATACCCCAAACATGAACGAAGTCATCAGGATCAATGGACTGAGCAAGACACCTAACAAAAACACGGGGACGCTGACTAGCAGGGATCTGATCAAATATGTAAGGAAGGGATTCAATGCCGGGTTGAAACATGTCCTCAAAGTAGATAACATCTTCATGTGTAACGTCTCCATTCTTCATCAACTGAACCAAGTTCATGATTTGACTCATACCAAAATAACTGCGTCCGTGTGCATCTAGCACTTGGCCTACTGAGATAGCTTGACTATTGTCAATGGTGGTGCCGGGAACATAAACAACGTCGAGACCTCTGCGGTTAAACACACGACGATTCCACTCCGTTAGTTGTAGTGTATAGCGGGCTTCGTAACTTTCCAAGCCCATGTAAAATAGTTTACGTATTGTTGACATATGTACTCATACTTTCTTAAAAGTGTAAATGGTAAGTCCACCATTATTATAGTTGAAAAGATTTGTTAAGTCAACTAGTTTATTCATCACACTAGGATACACTTTTTCTAGTGTATACTGTTTAAAAAGTGATCTAACCTGTTTATAGTTGAATGTTAATTCAAATGGTACTCTTTCTTGGTCCAAGAATAATACTTGATTTACATACTTTATGGGAAATAGTTTTTTTGCCAATTTCCCATACGGATTGTATAGCCCAACAATAAGATTGCCGTTTCTGTTTAATAACCGGTTGATACATGTTACAGCGTTTAGATAATCCGGCATATGATGCAACACCCCATTACATATGATAGCATCGTATGTAAATTTTGATTGAAATTCAAAAAAGTTTATTTTGTGAAACGTTACATTTTGAATACTGTGATTGGTGCTAAACTCTTGAGCAAAATTAATGCCGTCAGAAAAATCTACTGCGTCAAACTGTATGCCAGGATTGCGATAGGCCAATAGATTTACAATCATTCCGCTACCACAACCTATGTCTAACACTCTTTTACATTTTGTTATTCCTTGTTCAAATTGAACAAGAAATTGGTTAAACAAATCTTCATTGTAAATTTTTAAATCTTCTAAAGTATAAAGTCCAGGAAACTTAATTTCTCTATAGAATTTTTGTATTTGAGATTCTAGATTCATAATGTAAGTTGTAGTATGTATTGGGCTTCGTGGCCTTCAAACCCTATGTAAAATAGTTTTCTCATAGTTTAAAAATTCTTTTGAGTTTGGTGTTATCTAACATTTTACTGTTTTTCTAATAACTTGTAAAGTGTTCTGGAATCTGTGGGGAAGGTATTTAGGCCATCGCATTGTATTTCATATCTTTGTGATCTCAGTCGTTGTTGAACAAAAGACTCAGCAATGATATTCATTGGATTCCACTCAAATTCGTGATTGGCAATAGAACAGTTGACAATTTTCTCAACTAATTCAAACTCATCCACAATGTATTGTTGTGCTTGTTGCCATTGTTTAACAAATGTTTCTATGTCGCCTTGAGGTTCGAGTCCACAGTACTTGATAATTTTGCCAAATGTGTCAACAGTATCATGTAACACATCAACATTGGTAATAACTAGCCAATCATCAGAAACGTGATTTGGAGCGGTCATAAACTCATTGACCCATCCTGGATAAAAAATACTAAACCATTCACGCAACTCCCATGCTTGCATTTGTGACCAGTGGGTGTAGTTTTGATTCCAGCCGGCTAAGTTATGTTTGTTATCCCCAAACAATACCCCTATTCCTGCATTTATGAAACTTGTACAAACTTTGTGATACTTGAATAACAAGTTCAATTCAGCTTGTTCTAAAGTCTGTTGATAAATCAATATCTTTTTGTCTGACTCCCAACTTGGGACAGTTGAGAAATACTCAATTAAGGCCGGAAGTTTGAATTCTTTGAAAGGATAGTTTGGTGTAGTTATTGAGTTATGACTGGGGTCTGCACTTAAGAAATCACTTAGCTGATTGGTATCAGTTATGTGATATTCTTTTTTAAACGAGTGCATTGACCCATCAGACATAATGTGTCCATCAATTTTATTTTCATGATTGGTATAATTGTGTAGCACATATTCTATAGTACTACCAAACGATCCGCAATCAAAAAATACATGGATCACATGCGAGTCCCAACTCTCCGAGCATCATTTGACCACATGTCCTTGGCAAATTTGCCTTGTTGAGCTTTGCTGAACTGTTGGTAAGCATAACTTTTCCAGTTATACAAGTCAGCTTCGTTATACTTGTACCCATAGTCTTGACAGAACATCAAGTAGTATTCGAGTTCTTCAAAAATAGCCTGAACACGGGGGTTAGATTCTAGTTGTGGCTTTGCCATGACGTTTATCCTTTAAATTGTCATAGAGTTAACAGGTCGATGAGTATTGTACTGTATGATAGCACCATTCTCACCATCTTCGGCAACTTCAATCCACACCGCACGGTTTGGATATCGATCTGCTATCTGTATATATAGGTCATCTGCGATCATCTCGCAACTTTTGAAGTTCAGTATCAGAGTGCCTTCACTGTAAAGTTTTTCCAACCAGCGTTTGAACTGGATGAATTCAATATCACGATCATTGTGAAATACATCAATCCAAACACGGAAATGAAAGATGTGTCTATGAGGTACCCCAAGAAAACTCACATCATATTCATCACCGGTTGCTAACATTGGATCAGTAGCGGCAGCGGGATATTTGTGGATGCCTTCTTTGCGGAAGGTGACCCAGATTTTTCTATCTGCATGTTGTTTAATTCTTTCGATAGTTTCTCGTTGCTGTTGATTCATAGTAACGAATCTTCCTTGTAGTCATCCCACGAAGTAAATGTCTCACGGCTCATCAAGCTGTGTAGACTGTGACACCAAACGCCGGGATTGGTAGCGTCGAAGTCTTTGTCATCTATTTTTAACATTGTGTTATAATTCCATAGCTTTGTATATGGCACACTTACTCGAATCTGTGGAATAAAGTTGCGAGACTCACACAAACTACCTTCATGAAATTCTTCCACGTGCGTGATTGGAATATCCAAACTGCACAGATACCCTAGGTCTAAAAACGGTTGGATCATGCGTTCCCATCGTTGCCACTCAAGTGCGTTTTCAGGATGAAAACTGTGATTGGCACCAAAGAAGATATGCTCAATACCTTGAGGGTGCCTATCAAAGTGATGTGCAATATCGTCTACTGATTGAATACCTACCACAAACAGAGTTTGTTTTCCAAACGCCGGGGTTTTCTCTACTTCGGTTCCGATAAAGAAACTAGCATTAATGTGCCCTTCTCTATTCATCTATCCCATCCTCTAGTGCATCAAGTTTGGTCGGATCTAAAATTTCTTCTGTATCCTGTGGCTCACCAAAATCAAATAAATTGTTAAACATAGTCTGGGCGTTTACTGCACGGTTACCAGTGTAGCCCCTGGTTCCAACTACCCGTTGCCATATTGTAGCATGATCATCAATTATTTGCAAACTCTTTTGGCGATCATGGGCAGAAAATACCCTATCTATCACTTCTCTAAAATCATACCAAGGGTCTCTTGGGTGTAGCAACATGTCTGGCCCACACCCAGAATCATATTCTCTATTGGCACGTTGCACTGATTCAATGTGCGTCCAAACATTATGGCCCATGAGCAAGGCATAGCTAAAACTATCCCATGATGTTTTACCTTCTTTGCCAATCTTGTTCAAGTCACCAGGTTTGTAATAACATATATCTGATATCTTGAGTCTGCTGGTTATAGGGCTGTCTTCAAATTGAGGATGAATACCATCTTGGCGTACAGCATCTCCGAATAGTCTATTATCAGTTGAGTATTTTTTGTTGTCAACTGTGGGGCTCATGCGATAACTCCACTTGTCACGTTGCTTGGTTACAATACTGTGATACAACTGACCATTTGCAGTAGCCAAGAAAGGACTGGCACAGTCAAATGATATGGTAAAATTACTGTTGTGATATTTACGAACTGCACGTTGTATATCTGTAAGCAAAATAGCCCACTCTAGTTTGCTAGTGCCCAAAAAGTGCATCCAGTCATGGACACCTTTTTCTAATAGGCCATCGTGCATTAATGTAATAATGCGTTTAAGAACTAGGTGTACGTCACACATGTTCTGACCACCCATGGCCCACCCATTGAAGTGCCGTTCATACTTGTTGGGATCACAGTAGTCTTTCATTAGGCCATACCAATGATCTGCCTCACTATGATTCGACCCTTGCAATACATTAAGGATTTTGGTATCGCCATAGCGATTTGCCATCCAATATTCGTTGTTGTACTTGGTGGCATTAACAGCGTCATCATAACTGTAGATGCCACACAAAGCACTGGCCTCTTTGTCAAGATAAGTCCAGGTGGGGATATCCATAGTCATACCATAAGTGGCAATGCCCATTTGCCACTTTAATACAGCTTCACGTTTTTTCTCAGCGGCTTTGTCCTTGGGGTCTGCCCATCGTCCAGGCCATACTCCTTTAGCAATCTGAAACCCACCGGAGTCAGCTAACATCACTGTGTTAGCTTCTCTATTACGAACCATGTCTTCTCTAGGTGTAGTTTTAGTAAGATCTAAATCAGCATGACCAGCTGAATACAAACTCCAACGATAAGGAAACAATGCTTTTTGCGAATTAAGCCAATTTAACTGCTCCATATCAGGAATGCCTGCAGGCATTCGAGTAGCGTCTATATTGTTTGGATCAAATCGTTGCTTGCCAATATAGGTACCGTAAAAGCTAGAAATAGCCGGCAAGAATACTGCATAGTCATTTTGTGCCGCAGTTAGATTGTGTTGGTCCGTCATGATCACTTGCTCTGAGCTGGCAAGATGTAGTTGTAAACTGCTGAGCCTGAATCCACTGTAATTTGCATTGCACCCGAATCGCTAATACGCATGGTACGATTGCCTACTAGATCCAAAATAGAAATCACTTGCTTAACTGGATATGACCATGAATTTTTTAACTTGTATGCAACGTTGGTTTGAAATATAAATTCACCAGCGTGTGTGCTATGATCGCCAAACGCTAGCTTAAGATTTGTTCCATCTGTTACTAACTTACAATTGGCCATGTCACTGTTGGCTTGTGCTTGCATCTTGAGACGCTGGACTCCTGCCACGGTAGGGTCAAATTCAATGTCCCACTTAACACCTACAAACTTTGGGGTTTTAAGTGATTCACTCACAACTGCACTGGTCATAAAGCGGTAATCGTTTGTAAAGTCACTTGTGGCATTGATAAAACTAAGACCCACAGGGACATCCTCACCATTACGATTTTGCTTGCTTACTGCAATGGTAGCATTTTCACGATACTCTTGCAAGTTCAGTAAAATTTTAAGCTTGTCCATGTTTGGCATACCAAACAGCCCAACAAACTCGGCAATGGGTGTATTGAATTTACCCGACACCACAACACTCTTATCTTGCGCTAGTGCGTCAATCTGAGTGTCTTGATCAGTGCCGGTAATTTTAACAGTATCAATACATCCTAGGTCATAGGTATGTGACACCAAATCTAACAAATAATCTCTCATGAAATACTCCTTGTAATTAATACAGTATATAGACAAATCTA
>Ga0164294_10003475_pt1 | contig 13992 bp, 9 predicted proteins | sample GEODES005metaG_FD_111479 | JGI IMG/M metagenome (GOLD analysis project Ga0164294, IMG submission 111479) | Oligotrophic lake water microbial communities from Sparkling Lake, Wisconsin, USA - GEODES005 metaG | ecosystem: Environmental > Aquatic > Freshwater > Lake | place: USA: Sparkling Lake...
GTAGCTCAATCGCTGAGATCTGTAGCCTTTGGTCTGTAGACTTCGCTTTGAGCTGCAAAGAGCGGCGCGCAAACACCCAACCGCGACTCCATCGGACTAGTGACGTTAGGGTACGCCGATTGCGGATTGGTATGTGTAACTGTAAGTTGCGTGTGTTGCCAAAAAGTTGCCGCAAGCACGGCTCTAACTTGATCCGATTGTACATACATGCCGTTCCCTTGGTCATCGCCTCTGTTGGGCGGCTGCTTCCCGCGCCAACCTGTTGCCAACAACAGACGCAGACACAGCAGAGTGCCCACGAGTGTCCACGGCGGCGGACTGAGGGCGCGCGCCCGGCTTGGCCCCCGGCTGGCCATACGCGGCAGCCACACCGCTGGCCCCGCGAGTGCCAGCCTGGCCCTTGAGCGGCGAGAAGGACGCGACGGCGGAGACGGCGGCTCCCACGGCGGCGGCGTTGGAGGCCTCTGCCATCGGCTGCGCGAGAAAGCTCGGCCAGTGGCGCGCACCGCTCGGCGACGCTGCGACTGCGCCCGTGCCGCCCTGGGCCGCTTGCAGCAGCGCCGCCGGCCGCGCAGGCGCACTCGGCCCGGCAGTCTGCGGCCGGCCGGCGGCGGCGGCCGCGCGCGCCTGCACTGCGCTGCGGTTCGCCCCGGCAAGGATGGGCTCCCAGCTGGCTTTCTGCACCGAGGGCGCCGCGCGTGGCTGCGCGGGTGCCCCGTGCCGCTGTTCCTCGTTCCATCCACCGGTGCCCCATGCTGTAGCCTGCGAGGGCGACTGTCCAGCGGACCCAACGGCCGTTTGGTTGCGAACGCCGTCGGGAGCGCTGCCCGGTCGCATCGCTTCAGCTCGCTGCTGCTGCTGCTGCTGCCTCTGCTGCTGCTGCTGCACTTGCTGCTGCACTTGCTGCTGCACCAACTGCTGGTACTGCCCCAGCCTGCTTCCGTCCGCAGAGCTGGCGCCCGGGGGGGTGCGGTACACTGGCTGCGTTGGGCTGCGGGCGTAGGCGCCCGCAGAGCCGCCCAGGTAGGCGGCGAAGGGGCTCGCGGCGCGCGCCGCAGAGGATGAGGTGGGGCGCGTGGCGCCCTCGCCGCCGCCCCCTTGCTGTGCTGCTGCGACTCCGTGCGCGACGACGGCTGAGCGTAGCGACGGTCCCGGGTGCTCCCGTGATTTCATGCGAGGGCGCATGGCCGCGCCGTTGGTCATCGCGTGCGCATCGTCCGCGCCGCCGTGAGATTGCGGCGCGGACTGCGGCCGGCCTTGGCCCATGCCAGTAGGGCTCGAATCGGGCGACGGCGAGGGTCCAAAAGTGAGGGAGCCGCGTCGGTCGAGTAACTCCCTTGTGGCGAGCTCTGCGCGCTGCTTGTGCGTGTCGGCGAGGTAGCACTGCGCGCAGATGTCGCAGCCGCCCTGACGTTCGAACTCGTGCGTCACATGGCACGAGGTGCAGTGCCAGTAAGTCTGGCGCGGCGGGATGTCCTTGGCGCAAAAGTCGCACACCAGCGCCATCTTCTCGAGCAGGGTGCTGAGCATCGCACGGAACTCGTGCACGCCCGGCCCCGCAGGCAAGAGGGGCTTTGGGGGTTCGGCCGCGGGCGGCGCGGCCGCGCGCGGCGGCGCCGTCGTGATGTTAGGGGTAGGACGGGTACTGGGCTTGAGCTCGACGGCGGTCTTGGCGCTGCGCGACGGCGTACGCTCGCTCATTGACGCGGCATCGTCTGGGGGCGGTGGTGCGGGGGGTTGCGCCGCCCTCGGGGGCGTGGTGGTGGGCGTCCACGGCGAGCTTGCGAGAGCGGCTGAGGGCGGCAGTCGGCGCGGCCCACTCGCCACGGTTGACGAAGCCGGACCAGAGAAGGCCGTGGCTGGTGCGGCCGTTGGTGGCGGTGCGATCGCCACGGTCGACGAAGCCGGACCAGAGAAGGCCGTGGCTGGTGCGGCCGTTGGTGGCGGTGCGACGGCGGGTTGCGGAAGCGATGGTGTCGACTTCCCACTGCGCGCCTTCTCGGCTTGATCGACCCACAAAGGATCGGGCTCGGACGGCGTGCGTCGCTTCATCGCCCACTCCTTCTCCTCGTCTTGCTCGTCGATCGGCGGCTCGTTCACCCCGCCCTTGTAGTACCCTGTGGGAGAGCTCTCCTTTGTCGGGAGGGCGACTGGCGCGGCGCTGGCGCGGACGGAAGCGACGGTCGGGGGGGGCGCTGTGCCCACGGCTAGGGTCGGGGGGGGCGCAGTGTTCACGCCTAGGGTCGGGGGGGGCGCTGTGCTCACGCCTAGGGTCGCATGGCTTCGGAAGGCGACGCGGGTCTGGTGCTCTGCCGTTTGCTCCTCGTCCTCGTCCTCGTCCTCGTCCTTGCCCATCGCGGCCGCGGCCGCGGGTGGGCGGCCCGCGGCTGCCAGCGGGGAGTGGTGCGCAGGAGCAGTCGCAGCAGGGCGACCCAGCTTCTGCCGCACGGCCCCCGAGGCAGCCGCTGGTGTCTCTTCCTCCACCGTCTCGGCAGGCGTCGCCGGTGGCGGCGGCGCGAAGCGGTACAGTTCCTTAGCCGCTGGGCGTTCCGACGCCGGCTTGGGCGGTGTGGCGGCGAGGGGCGATGGCGGCCCGTTGCCTCCTCGAACGACTGCCAACTCCTCCTCAGACACCTCAACCTCCTCCAGCTGCTCGGTCTGCTGGGGGGGCAGAGTCGGCTTGACGCCGCGTCGCACGGCACCAAACCCTGCGGCTGCAGCTTCGCGTTCGAGGCTCACTCGAGAAGCCTCCGCGCGCCGTTCGGGCATGGAGCGACGCACGGACCAGCCGTGAAAGCTCGCCTGGACGCAGCGCGCCGCCCACTGCTGCAGCGCGTGCGCGTGCTGGCGCTGGACGCGCGCACGCCGCTGCGAGTTGCGCAGGCCCCACGCGCGCGCAATGCGCCCACTCGCGTTGTCCTGGGCGATCTCCGCATCGAGCTGGCGCCGGAGCGCTCGCGCCGACGCGCCGCGCCCCGCCGCCTGCAGCGTCACACACGCCTCCTTCCGCTTCTGGTGGCGCTCGCGTGCCGCGGGCTGGCCGTTGCCCACCCACGCCCGCTGCAGCACCGTCGCTGAGCGCGCCTCCGTCTCTCTCTTCTGGCGCCGCCGCTCCTCGTTGGCAGCATTGGCGGCAGCCGTGCGCGCGCGCGAGGCCGCCCGTGCCTCGTCTCGCAAACGGAGGCGCTCCTCTTCTGATGAGGGCTGCGGGGGCGAGGGCTGCGGCATCGGCTGCGCCGGCGGCGCGGACGACGGCACCGGCTGCGGCGGCTGCGTCTGTGCCTCCGTGGCCTCCGAGTCACCGCTGGTGTGAGAGGTCTCAGCCGTCTCCACCTCCGCCGTGTCCACCTCCGTGTCCGACTTGGCGGTGATGAAGGTCCGTGGGCTGATGACCGCTGATGACCGCTGAGGAGAGCTGCTACTGGTGCCTCCATACGCGCTCTCTGACGCCTCGCACATGGCCAGCAGAGACGGCGCCATGGGCCGAACGAAGGCGCCTGGGCGCCCGGCCGCGGCCGCCGAATGCGGACGCACAAGCGGCATGCTATGCGGCATGCTATTGGCCGTGGGCGATGGTGACTGGGGTTGAGGCTGGGGCTGAGGCTGCGGTCGTGGCTGCGGTGGTGGCGGCGCCGAGGCCACCGTAACCGTGGATGCCGACGGGACGGTCGGCGTCGGCACGGAAGCTCCACAGCTGGAGCTTCCACAGCTGGAGGCGGCGGCAGCAGCTCCATTCGACTGCCTCGCAGCGGCAGCAGCGCCCGCGGGGTTCGTCTGGCTCACCCGGGGGCCGTTGGGGCCATTGATCGTCGAAGCGGCCGCCGGGGCGATCACGGCGGCCACGGGCGATGGCGAGGAGGCCGCTGCGGAGACGGAGGGCGGCACTGCGCGCACCGGCGCCGGCGCGGGCGACGACGCTGCGGCAGAGGGGATGGTGGGCTGCTGGGAGGGCCGGAGTCGCTGCTGCTCGAGCTGCCGCTCGAGGGAGAGCTGCGGCGGCGGCGGCATTGCGGTCTGCGGGATCTGCGCAGAGCTCGCGGTGGCGGTGCTCTGCCATGCGCCATGGGGGCACGGCGCTGCCGAGTGCGGCCGCACGAGCGCCGGTCGCGTCGGTGCGGCTGCCGGGCTCGCGGCGGGCGCGGCCGCCGCCTCCGCCGCCTGCTTTTGGATGACTTCGATTCGGTGGAAGAGCTGCGTGCCCCGTCTCCTCGCTGCGTCCTGCAGTTGTTGTCCCAAATCTTCTTCCGCTGGTGCTTCGGCGGGTGCGGGCGACATCCACGCCGCGGCGTTCACCGCAAAGCCAAGTTGGCTCATCCGGCCCGCCTCGACGGCCTCAGCAAAGCCATTGAAGTTGCGGCGCGTACGTGCCGCCGCGCTCGACGGACGTACGGGCTTGGTCACCTGCTGCTGCATCCGCTTGCCCACCAAGGCATCAGTAGCCGACCCGTCCGCAGACTTCCACCGCGAGATTTGGAGCGACGAGATGGTCTGCAGTGGCGTGATGGTGAGCGCGACTGAGTTGCGGCCGTTACCGTTGGGGCTGGCCGACGGGGAGGCGGGCTGATTCGTCCTGGCGCCTCCCGCGGTAGCGGGCCTGGGTCGATTTTGCATGTAGACTCGTCCCACAAGAGCCCACTGAGTCGAACAGTCGGCCCGCCTCGGCTGCTGCTGTTCACAGAACGCTGTGAAGGGCGCCCAAGAGAACGCGACGTTAACACCGTATCTGGAATCCCCTCTTCACTTATAAACTCATACCGCGCAAAGCGCGCCGCGCGCAAAACTTGTGAGCTGAACGCGATGTCGGTGACGACGTGCAACGAGCCATCGTGCAGCGCGCTTGCCAATGTCAGCCTGGTTGTCGGCGTCACAGCAGCGGAACGTATTCCGTGGCTATTGGATTACAGCCTGTGGTTCGCCAACTTGCAGTTCGTGCTCTCCGAGAGAGAGTGTGCTGATTGTCGTTGTCGCATTCGGAGACTGCCCCCTGAACATCGTCGCAAGACCATGTGCGATTGTCCTCTCGGTTTTAACACGAGCTTGGACCATGCGGCTGCAACTCGTAGCATGCAACGTGCCGCCATGGCTGCAAAAGATCTCCTGGGCTGGCCGGTGCGTGGCGTACTATTTGCACATATGGATATGTGGGTCAATGTTCGCATGTTTCAGGAAGCTCCGTTCGATTCCGTGTGGTCGCCGCTCGGCGGCCTGACGTCGGTCAGGGGTGGCGCGCCCGTTTGCTACGATCGAGGGGCCACGTTTGGTCGTAGGGTACCTCCGTACATCAGGGTGCAAACGCGCAAGTGCCACGCTCCCGAGGTGCCTCTGCTTCCGATCCTAAACCGCGCAGGGCCTGACGGCACGCTGCGCGTCGGTGCGCTCGCTTTGCCCCTTCAGTACTGTTGCTTCGGATGGTCAGACTTGTACTACGTCCCACTGTTTGCGCTCGACGCTTTTGCCGAGCTGTCGAATGCCCTCAGCAGTGAATTTCTTGAGGTCGCCATCCCCACTATCGCCAATGTGCTACAGCGTGAGGCCAACATAACATGGTGGAAAACGCCGTGCGTGGGCGACTGCTGCCACCAAATACTGAAGCCGTCTTCCATCAACCCGCACTCCACCAAAAAGCAGTGCGGGCACAAGATGGCTCTGGACAAACCGCAGTACCGTGGCCTGCTCACGAAGACGGTGCACCCACAGGCTAGCCTGGTGGATGAGCTTCTGAGACAGGACGCGACGCGGTACGCGGCCGAGATGAAGGCCACCAATCAATCGTACCTCATAAGATACTCTGGTTATCGCAACACCTCGCTGATTCGCCGGTGCGGATCTCGAGATGGTGATGAGGATTCATTCACTCCCGCTTGGGTGATGCGACGGGTGAATACCACCGTCGCGCAGCAACCAGCGCATGGTCTAACGTACGTCTCTAACGTCAATCCGATCGTAAGCTTAACCCAACGTACATGAACATGAAGGCCGATAACGTCAATCCGATCGTAAACCCAATCGACTTTGCGAAAGGCAGGTCCGGGGCGGATGGGATTTATGACAATAACTATTCGAGCGTAGTACGTGTGCATGGCCGGCCGCATATAGCGTCATACGACGCCTCGACGTCGAGCCTCGACGCGACCCAGCGGCGCGCTGCGGACTGCGGACCCCTAATGTCTAGACTCTTCTAGTATTAACTTAACGCTAGTATTTAATTTAGATAAAAAAGTGTACGCTGCCTGTTGGCGATGTTTACTTACTTACTTACTTACTGGATATGCCGCTCAGCGAGCGCTTGTAGAGAAGAGATCACAAGGTAGTAGCCCGGGACCTCTGATAGAGTCACTCAAGGCGTGTCAGAAGCCTCCGTGTTCGGTGCTGCAGCTTCTTTCGCTGAAGACAGAGTGGGCGTCCTCTTCGAGGACGTTGAGCGGGAAGGTCTCGTTGATCTCACACGTGAGACCCGAGGCGCGCAGCTGATACTGGCGCCAAAAAAAATCGGGGCCGCGTCCACTCGTGCACAGCGTGAAGGTGGGCAGCTCCGAGAAGTATCGAAATAGGCTCCCCACGTCAGCGCCGTTCTTCTCGACCGCCTCTAGCCACACGGGGTCGGTAATGAAGGCGGTCGTTTTCGCGAGCATGAGCTGGTGCCCATCGAGGAGCAGCGCCGTCTGACGGTCGTACACGCTCGCGCACTCGCGCTTATGATTCGACGAGACATATAGCTGCATCGGCCGCGCATAGTACGACGACAGGATCCGCGCGACGTTGCCGTTGGCGGTGAGCAGTAGCCGCTCGAGGGGCGCAAAGGAGTCAGGCAGGGGCGTAAAGGTGACATTCGGCGCCATGATGTCACCCATCGAGGCACCTCCTGACTCGACGGGGCCGAGGGTCGCCGGCGGCGTCAGCTCGAACAGGTCTGCGCGCAGCACCTCGCGAATCTCACACTTGACGCCGTCACCGGACAGCTCGTACTCGCGGTAGAAGCGCTCGACTGCTGGCTCGCCGTCGGCGAGCGCACCGGGATCGAGGTGGCCAGCGTCGCGCAGATCGAAGTTGGGCATCACATTTAGGTGGCGGAACAGCTGGCCGATAGCCAGCCCTTGCTCCTCCATCGCACTGATCAGGTCCGCGCGCGAGAGTTGCACCGTCGAGGTCGCCACGCCAAATATGGTCCCAAAGACGACAAGCTCGACCTCTCGCTCGATGAGGCCGCGGTGTACGACGCGGTTGTAGCGCGATTTTATGGTCACTGCCGAGTTGTGGAACGAGCTCACGAGCCGCTGCAAGTTGCCGTTTGCCGAGAGGACGACGCGCTGAAGCGGCGTAAACTTGGCCAGCGTTTTGCTCGAAACGGGCAAGGGCTGTCGGTGGCCCATGATGTCGCCGAGGCCGGCGGAGGGGTTTCGTGACAGCGGAGGGTCCTCGTCGCGCGCACGCTTCTTCATCGCGGCTGCAGCCTGCGGCATCTGCGATCGATGTACATGGAGGAATCCTTTCTGAAAGGTCTCGTTCACGCGGACCCGCAACCCAGCTCACGTCGCGTGATTGGGGCGGAAACGGGCGAGAATCGACTTTACTCTTCATTTTTAGGAGATTCGTGAGGATCCGATCTCGCAACCTCCCGAATAATGCTGAGTTGCACGATGTTCGTGCTCGGCTTCTCTGCGAGCGGCATGCTGCCCTCCGGGAGCGCAATCGCGGCCCGCATGGGGGCACCGGCACCGGCGCTCACCCAGGATGAGCTCAAGAAGATGGTGGGCTACCAGGCTGTTGATGACTACGTCAGGTCTGGCATGGTGATTGGCCTTGGCACTGGCTCGACTGCTGCGTTCGCTGTGGAGCGCGTGGGCCAGCTGCTCAAGTCGGGCCAGCTGAAGGATATCATCGCCATCCCCACCTCGGTGCGCACCAAGGAGCAGTGCGAGGCTCTCGGCATCCCGCTGACCACGCTCGGCACTCCTGAGAGTCGCTTCTCCAAGCTCGATGTGGCCATCGACGGCGCCGATGCGGTGGATCCAGCGCTCAACCTGGTCAAGGGTGGCGGCGGCGCGCTCTTCCGTGAGAAGATCGTCGAGGAGTGCGCCGAGAAGTTCATCGTCATCGTCGACGAGTCGAAGCTGTGCGACGGCCTTGGCCCCGGCTTCCCGCTACCCGTTGAGATCGTGCCCTTCTGCTACGAGCACACGATGAACGCGATTGCGGCGCTGCCTTCGCTCAAGGGCTGCGAGGCCAAGCTGCGCCTTGGCAACGTCGCCACTGGCTCCAAGGTGGACGGCGACAAGCCCGCCATCACCGACAACGGCAACTACATTGTCGACCTGTTCTTCAACACGCCGATCAAGGATCCGCCCAAGGCCGCGGCCGAGCTGAAGGCCACGTGCGGCGTGGTGGAGCACGGCCTCTTCTGCGGCATGTCGACCGCTGTCATCATCGCCGGCAAGAGTGGCATCTCCGTCAAGAATGCGTAAGGCGCGATTCCGCGGCGCCTTCAGCACAGTCCTGAAGCATTAGAAGAACATATCAAAACGAGCCGTTATTACGGAGCATTTCCAGACATTCTGACAGTAAGCACAACAAGAAAAGAGGTATCTTGATTGTCCCTCGGTGTGGAGTACGCGGAAATTTGAATGCTCCAAAAGTTTACCCAAAGTGAAAGTCGTGAATCTAACTTGAAACTTCTAAGGTGATCTACGCCTCTCCGGCGGCGCGCGCAACGAGTTCGCTAACACCCTGCACACACGGCCCACGAAAGGGAGTGTCGTAAAGTAAGCCCGCCCCGCCCGGCCGGCGGGCCGAGCGAGCACCTTTTCCCGCCGTGCTCGGCTCTCAAGGACACGTCGGCACGACCACGCGCTCGCCCATGGTAGCACCCAGCTGGAAGCCGAGCTTGACGCGGTTGTGCCCAGGCCGAGTGTCGCGTAAGGCCGAGAGGCGGCGCTCCTCAGCGAGGTCGAGGTCGAAGCTTAAAATCCGCGCTTCACACGCGTCGAGCTGTAGCTCATGCCACTGCATCGGGTACTCGCTGGTGCTCGAGAGCGTTGCGAAGGCGACGCCGTACGCATGCACGAGCGTGTTGGCATGCACGTGCCCGTGCAGCGAGAGGCGTACAACTCCTCGGAACCTTTTGATGAGCGCAAGCACCTCCTTCCGGTTATCAATCATGTCTCCAAACCCAATCCAATTCGACCCCGCCTCCTCCACTTCGACCTCGGGTGCGAGCACATTGGGCGTTCGCTTGCCCCGTCGAGCAGAATTGCGGAGCATAGCAGCCGGGCCTGTTGGGTCCATGAGCAGTTGGTGCATCAGTAGGACAACTTTCTGTCCCCCATGCTGCGCCGCTTCGAGCTCGGCGGCCAGCCAGTCCAGCTGCGCGCGCCCTATGTGCCCGTGTCCGTCCTGGTCTTTTTGGATGCCATCCATCGAATTGAGAAACAGCAGGCGCCACGTCGGGTGGCTCGTGAGCAGTGAGCGGTAGATGGGGGACGCATCCGCACCTGGCTGGCTCCCACCATCCACATCGCAAGTGGCGATGCTCTCCTCTGGGCTGCTGCTGTCTCGTATGCACGTCGCTGCCATCGTGCTCTCCCACGCTCGCAGCCCACCACCTGCAGGCGAGAGGTCATGGTTGCCGGGAACATGGTGGATGGGCCAATTTCCTGCGGCGCGAGTCTCCATGGCACGCAACCAGCGCAGAGAGCTCGTGTAGACATCTGCAGACTGGTTGAAACCGCCCCCGCCGCAGACAGCGTCCCCGAGGTGGATCGCTCCGTCACCGCCGCCTCGGGCAAAGGCCGCCAAGTCGTCGAGGAGCCGCAGGAGCACGCTGGTCGAGCGTGCGATGAGAAGGCCGTCGCGCTCGCTGGCTGCGTCGCTCACGGCCATCCACTTACTTCGCGAATGTGAAGGCGGCCAGAAGTGCGTGTCAGTCGCCAGCAAGAAGCGACTTGGCGCCGACTGGTTGGCGTTTAACATATGCACGTATGTGGCGTTTCCTTATTTGTCCAATTACATGAGCCTTTCTGAACAATTTTCGTTCTGTGTTCACAGGGACGAGGGAACCGGCGACCTCGGACCTGCACCGACGACCCACAGGATGAGGAGGCCGCAGTGCTTGCTTGCACACAATCTCTGCGCGACGGCGCAGGCAAGCAAGTGGTAAGCATCGAACGCAACCCCGCTCCCCGGGAGCGCATGTGAATGTCCCGGGCGAATCCCACAATCCGATCCAAGGACGAAGGCTACGTATAAGTACGTATCGTCGTAGCCCCGAGGTCGTCTTACTCGGTCGCCCTTGTGAGCGTCTGACGCACGTCTATAAATTCATCGTCCATGCCCCCTCCGACTGATCACGAGCGCGGTAAATGTAGCCCGCGACCGTGCCCGGCTCCGCCTGCAATGGCGACCGTTTGTTTCTTCCAACATCGCCACCCAGGTCGCACGTTCGGTGCTTGACGTAATGAGTGCCAGGGCGGGGGTCGTACTGAGCAGGCCCCATGCTCCTTACTTCCGGCGGCTCCATGCCACTTAGGAACTCAACCGAGATTTTGCGCCCAGGGCCTGTCGCCCACGGGCTGTTGGTTTTGTGAGCTCCCGCCCTCCGTCGAATGCCCAGTCCCTGATACGCCTTGAGCTGCTCATCCGAGATCGTCGAGGGCCGTGCGGCGGTCTTGGCCGCCTCCCATCGCGAATGGGCGGCTTCGGCGCTGTTCTTCTTGGACGAGGGAGGTCGGTAGAGAGCTCGCTTGAGCTCCCGGAAGTCAATCTCGCCTGAGCGGTCCACGTCAATACGGTCGAAGAGCGCGCGCACCTCGTCGCGAGAGACGTCGAGACCGAGGCCGGCGAGCGCCACGCCGAGCTCCTCGCGCGACACCAGCCCGTCCCAGCTCACGTCGATGGCGGAGAAGAGGTCGGACATGCGCTGCAGGCTGCCATCGAGCCGCTTTCGCAGCTCCGCAAGTACATCCATCTCGCCGGAGGAGGTTGACCGTTCGCTACCTGCGCTCTGCCCTATGCTTCGCTTCGCCCCCGCCGCGAGCAGTAGGTGCTTCTGCCGCACGCGGTTGAGCTCAACTTCAACATCCTCGCGGCGGCGCTGGTCATACCTCCGGTCGCGCGCCTCCCTGCGCATCTCCTCAGCCTGCCTCTCGATCTCGTACACTGAGGCGCCCTCCTCGTCAAGCGCAGTGCTCGGGCGAAAAAGGCCCTGGGCCGACAGACGGCCCACACTCTTTGTGGGGAACTCCGAATTGAACTTGTTGCCCGGCGAGTACGAGCACGGGTCGGGGCCGACGAGGGTCTTCTTGTTGAGCTCACGCACGGCCTCGATCCTCTCGCGGATGCGCTCTGGGGGTTGACCGCCGGGAAGCATGGCGGCGGGTGGGAACAGGCGCGCGCGGCAGCGGCTGCCGATACCCGATGCACGCTCCTTAGGCGCGGGAAAGACCTGCGGCCGGGCAGTCGGGGCCGATGGGAGTTCGTCAGCAAGCAGAGGGGGCAGCACGTGTGACGAGCGACCGTGAGCGTCGGCGAAGCATGGGCAGGTGGGTCCGTACCGGCATGGGATAGAAGCCAGAGGACGGTCCACTGAGCGGTGGCAGGGGGGTCGAAGCCGAGAGTGCGGCAGCACTCGGCGTCACGGCACGCGACAGGTGCTTGTACCGGTCGTCACGCCCCCACGTCGCGCCCTGTGGAAACAACGAGGTGTGTGAGGTGCTCGCGAACGGCACGCTGCCGACGTCTGGCGAGTAGGCGCCCGGGCCGGGGATTTGGAAGCGTAATCGAATGGTCTGCGAGGTCCGCCCAGCCTTTGGCAATGGCATGAGCGCCGCGTTCATAGTATGAATGTGAATGGAAGCGTCGCGCGAGCTGCCAAAAGTGCCCCGTTCTTTACCATGCTCGGCTTCCATCCAACGGGTCTCAGCGGCCTCAGACGCGCCCTGCGGCTCTGGAGGGCTGAAGTCGACCATCACCGGTCCGGTGCCGAGTGACGCATCAGCAGCGCGGCTGCGATCGCGCTCCTCGACGGCGTCCGCCCTGCTATGTCCGAATCCAAATTCAGAGTCCCTGCAGAGGTCGTTGAGCTCCCGCCATTGTACTCGAGAGGCCTCGTCGGTAGCATCGCACGCCCACGTGAGCAATACTGACGTCAACAGCGGTGCGGACTCGTCGGAGAGGCAGCGCCCTGCCCAGGATCGCAGCGCGCGCGGCAGATCCTCGTGCGTTTCGAAGCTGCCCGCCATTGCTTGTGAGGCCAGCGGGTCTCGCAAACTCGAAACGCCTCCTCGCCGCGCAAAAAGCGAATCTCCGCCACAACGCCCGTGTCTTGGCTTCCGTGCGCGTCGCTTGGGAAATTTTGCCTTTCATTCACACAGCGTGTGGAAGACTGCGGACAAGTCGCGTCCAATGCGCGTGAAGCTTCGCGGGACGATCGGCGCTCGGAGCCACTAATACGCCGGGCAACATGCTAAACACGCCAGGGATCATGGATCGGTCCACCGAGTTTGGCAACATGATGCACCATGCGATGGGTATGAAGAGCCATGAGATGGAGAAGCACCGCCGCAAGTTCGAGGGGTACCCCACCTACCTGCAGAACTCGATGTGGATGCAGAACCAAACGTGCCTCGAGCTGCGCAAGCTACCCGTCGGCGCGCGGCTGGCCGGGGCGGCCGAGCTCAAGGAGCAGGGCAACGAATTCTTCCGGAAGAAGAAGTATGCGAGTGCGGTCGAGTGCTACGAGGCGGCGATCGGCGCCTTCCGGTACCTGCGGCAAAACGACCCTGACTGGAAGAACAAAGGCATCAAGGACGAATCCATCGACCTGATCGACGACATCGTTGGCGAGGGCCGGGCCGAGGACGAGGACGAGCGCAGGGCGGTGCGCGATTTTGCCACGTCGTGCTACAACAACTTGGGCGCGTGCTTCCTCGGTCGCGCATGTACGGGGAAGCCCGAGCTAGGCTCGAGCATCGACGAGGACTACAAGCGGTGCGTGCAGGCGTGCACGAACGCCCTCGAACTCGACGGCCTCAACTCGAAGGCGCTCTACCGGCGCGCGCGCGCGCGGAGCGAGCCACTGACCGCCACCGACGGCGACAATGACTCGGCCATTGCCGACCTCAGCGAGGCGGCGGCGGCGGCGCCCGACGACAAGGAGATCCGCGCGCTGCTCACGAAGCTCAAAAAGGGGCGCCTCGAGGCCAAGAAGAAGGACGCGTCCGCGCTCAAGGGCCTCTTCGATAAGAGTGAGCTGTACGACGAGAAGTCGCTCGCGGCTCAGAGGGCACGTGCTGAGGAGGAGAAGAAGCTGAACGACCCGGCGGCGGGTAAGCCGCGCACGCCCGAGATGGCGGAGAAGGAGGCGCGGGAGGCCGAGGCGACCATCGCCCACCTGCGTGAGAACGGACGCCATGCGGATGCTGACGAGCTCGAGAAGAAGCTGGCGGTGCATCGGCAACAGCTTGAAGAGTACAAACGACTTGCTGCGGAGGAGGAGGTGCGCTCGGCGCGCAACGACCCCAAGAACATCGACTTCGCCAACCCGACGCCAGAGCAGATTGCCGACGCCAAGAAGCATGGCATTGACCTGTTGGACCCGCTGATCGTCAAGGAGCTGCAGCGGATGCAGCGGCAGGAGCAGCAAGGCGGCGAGGGGGAGGACGACGCTGACAACCCTGACGAGGAGGAAATGGGCGCACGGGGGGCGCCGCCGCCGGCGCGCGACGCGGGCGCAGGCTCGCTGCGCTACTGGATCTTCGGCATCATGCTAAGCGTGGGCTTCTATCGCGTGTGGAATGAGCTCAACCCGGCGCTCGGCCCGGAGCCCCTGGATGAGTGGTGAGACCTACTTACCGAGCCGTACTTCTGAAAGACCAAGACACCAAGTTTGCCCGTGTAGTTTAGTATAGATAGATCCCAGTCGCGTACAGGGCTAAGGTTTCAACGTGCGCCAACCGCCCCAAGAGACGAGCGCGGAGCGATCGTCAGATCGATGATAAA
>Ga0164294_10003477_pt1 | contig 13983 bp, 14 predicted proteins | sample GEODES005metaG_FD_111479 | JGI IMG/M metagenome (GOLD analysis project Ga0164294, IMG submission 111479) | Oligotrophic lake water microbial communities from Sparkling Lake, Wisconsin, USA - GEODES005 metaG | ecosystem: Environmental > Aquatic > Freshwater > Lake | place: USA: Sparkling Lake...
ACTAATTGTTCCTTGATATATATATGGTTGAAGACCTACAGCAAATATGCTATTTATACCATTTAATATAATCACTGGCATTCTGTAATATTTGAGTGATGATTGTAATTCAAAATAGCGTTGCTTATGTAAATTGCTCAAAATAACACAATTGATCCTAATATTATTTAATACGTTGTCAATGTCGTCTGTCCACTCCATTTCTATAATATATAAATATTTTATATAAGAACGAATTTTTTTTTAATTTGTTAATTAAAATTGAAATATGTTATAAAATTATAAAATTTATAATATTATAAATAAACACATAACTATGAGTATTACATTGATTTATGGACCAATGTTTTCTGGTAAAACTACAAAATTAATTGAACTTTATAAAACAACAATGACCAAAAATAAAAATTGTATTGCTATTAATTATGAATTAGATACACGTTATGGAAAAAATAAAATTATTTCACATGATGGATTAGCTATTGATTGTTATAGCATTATAAATCTAGATGATTTTATTAAAAATAGTCCAACAAAAGAAATAATTGCTAACGCAGATCATATTTTTATAAATGAAGCCCAGTTTTTTGAAACAATATTTACAAGTGTTTTATATTTAAATGAGACATTAGGAAAAAATGTTATATTATGTGGTATTGATTTAGATTATAAACGGCAAAAATTTGGTACAATGATGGAACTAGTAACTAAAGCAACAAAAATATTTAAAATGACTGGAAAATGTGCTAAATGTGGCGGAGCGTCGTGCTATAGTCACCGCGTAGTTAATAATGCTAGTTATTTTCAAATTTTAATAGGAACTAGTGAATATATTCCATTATGCGAAACTTGCTATATTAGAGAAAACAATCTTTAATATAAAAATTTATGATAAAAATTTTACGAGTTACAGACTTTATATGGAGTTCTGACTTCATAATTATTCATTTCATTACGAATTTGATTAATTTCTAATGATAAAGAAACATTAAAATTGTGAAAGTCAACCAACATACCATTATGATATCTAAATTTTAGTTTAAGTTTAGCTATTTTATCAATTGGTGGTTGATAATAACTAATGTTTTCAAAATATCCATCATTTACTAAACCTTTATTGTCTTGAAATGAATAAATAGGAATTTTAGCAAATGCTGAATTTACTATACCTGAATTAGCATTATTATAATTATAATATAAAAAAGGTTTAATTTCATCACATTTATTGTATTTTTCTAATTCAATATATATACATTTATTTTGCTCTAAATCGCTTGGATTAGGAGAAACTATAGTATTACTAGAATCAGTGTATATTTTTTTATCAAAACCTAAAATATAACCTAAACCCCAATTACTATGTTGAGCATAAACATCTGTTTTATAGTTATCTTTAGCACAATTATAACTATTAGGTAAATCAAATCTGAATGCAAATTGGTTTGATGAATCAATAAAAGTAAATTTGCGATTAACAGAATTATAATTAACACTAAAATTAGGTTGTTGTACTTGTAATTTACTTTGTAAAGCTGTTGCTAATTGAGTATAATTATAATAACCATCATCTAACTTAATATTATAATGAGTTCCGCTTAATTCGACAATCATTTTATTTGTTCGCAATTGCTCGCTTATATTATAAAAAAAATTAGGCAACATAATGCTAGATAATCGCAATGATTCAACATTAGTGTAATTTTGAGGACAATTTATTTCAAATTCTGAAGCACTTGGCCAACGTTCAATATCTCGATCATTACTATCAATAAATAATACCTTTCTGTCTAAAACAAAATTATGACTTGTCTTTATTAATGGATGATTATGATTCATAGTATATATTTTATAGTTATATTTATAAAATATATATATATTTAATAACTTATATTTAATAACTTATATTTACAAATATTTATTATTTTTTAAAATTATAAGTATTAAGTAATAATATTAATATATATTAATTACATATAATTATGTCTACACCTGAATCCGAATTTTCAAGGAAAGACAAATCACAAGGTATATTTGGATTTGGTTTGTCTCATAATAATCATTTAGATCTACTAAATATTGTAGTTTTAGCTTGTATAGGAATTATTATAAAATTATTTTTTTCTGAAAATTATACTAGATTAGGAAATATGGGTCCTGCGTCATCTACAATATGGGGTTATGGTTTAACAGCTATTGCGTTAAGTATTATGGTATTTATGGGAGTAAATATGTCAAATAAAATATTTAAAGCTGAAAAAGAAATAACTAAAGATGCTAGTTTTATAGGAATTTCACTTTTAAACACACTTCCTATTGTTTTAACTTTATTTGTAATTATGTATACAATATTTTTAAATTTTTCATATTTTACTAGAATAAATACTGATAAAGTTACTCGTGATTATCATACATATTCATTTATGTCATCATTTTTAATAATAGTTCAAATAATTTTAATAAGTACATATTTATTTAATAATATTTTAAATGACAACAATAGACCAGATATTGCTAATAAAATAGAATTATCTAAAAACATAACATATGTATTATGTGTTTTAAATTTTATATTTATATTCATGATTCATATTAGTTTAGCATTTTTTTCAACAGATGAAGTTCAACTCAAGTAAATTTAATATATTTATTTGCAATAATAATTTTAAATGTTAATCCTATATTTTCTTTTGATTCCCATATACCGGATATTTTTAATATAAATTTGTTATTTTTCTCATCTAAAGTATTAACATATTTATAATTATTAAATTTCTCAATATCGTCAAATAATGAATATTTGAAATATTGGTTTTCATGTAATTCTTTAAATTTATATAATTTTGTTTTTGAATTGTTAATTAAATTTAATAAATATTCTTCTAATTGATTAAGTTTGTTAAAAACATTATCATTGGTTGTATTTTTATTAAATAGTGCTTTATCATTTTCAAGTATTACATTATTTAATTCAAATAATATAAATATACTAGTTAATACTACTATATTTGTAGAATATAGTAATTTATAAAAATAATTGTATTGTAGAACACTATTTTTTATTGGTTCATTAATTATTATAGCATTATAATCAAGACTCTTTAAATTTTCACAAATCATATTATAAAATTACTATACTTAATAAAAATACTAATTATTGTTTTATATATTAACAATAATTGATTTAAAATGTATTATAGTTTTTTAAATATTTAAAACTATTATTACTAATTATAATTATTAATAAATATTATAAAATTATGAATTTAAAAAAAAATTATATTGAAATCATAAATGAAAATAGTGGCTATAATTTTAATAAAGAATTATTACAAATTATAAAAACTAGTGTAAATAGTGATACTATAAATAATGACAACGTAAATAGTAATACTATAAATAATGACAACGTAAATAGTGATACTATAAACAATGACAATTTTACTAATTATATTTTTTATGGACCTTCGTGTTCATATAAATATAAAAATGCGTTAAAACTTTTACAACATTTTAGTCCAAGTAATTTAAAATATGAGAAAAAATTACATATTAATTTAGTAAAAACAGATTTTTATATAAAAATCAGTGATATACATTATGAAATAGATGTAGAAAATTTCATATACAATAGTAAATCTTCTTGGAATGATATATATACTATTATATATAATTCAATTGCTTCATCATGTAATAAAAAAGGATATATTGTTTTTCGTAATTTTGATAAAATTAATTATGATTTGCTAGATTTACTATATAATTATATGCAAAAAGAGTTATTTTCATCTTTAACTATTAAATATATTATTATAACAGAAAGTATAAGTTTTATACCACATAAAATAATAAATATGTGTAAAATTTTATATTTTTCAAAATTAAATAAAAAAACTATACAAGGATTATGTAATAAAAATAACAAACAATTTTTCAAATATTTAACTACAAATAATACAAATAATACTGATTTAATAAAACAAATATGTCATAAAGTAAATAACCCAAATATTTTTAGTCATTTAGATATTTCAAATAATTTACAATTTATTGAGAATTATAAATCTATATGTGATACATACATAGAACTTATAACTAGTGTTAATTATAATATTAAAAATATTCGCACTTTATTATATGATATATTAATATATCATTTAAATTGTCATGAGTGCTTTTATTATATAATAAAAACACTAATACAAAAGGAATTAATAGTCAATAATAAAATAAGTGATTTAATTTATAATAGTTTAATTTTTTTTAAAAATTATAACAATAATTATAGACCTATTTTTCATTTAGAAAGTTTTACATTATATTTAATAGAGTTGATACATGAAAATAAATAAAGCCATTGAGATTTTAAATATTACAAATTATAGTATTTATAATATTAAAAATATTAGTCATAATGAATTAAAAAAACATTATCACATACAATGTTTAATATATCATCCAGATAAAAATATTAACAATGAAAAAGCAACATTAGTTTTTCAAAATATAAATGAAGCATATAATACTTTAAAAGAATTAATAAATATTAGTAAAGATGATTGTACTTTTGATGATATAAATAATAATAATACAAATGATAATAATTATAATTATTATATTTTAAATTTTATTAATTTTATTACAAAATATTACTCAAATAATAGTGATTCTATTAATTTGGAAGAAAATATTAATAATATTAAACATTATGCTAATAGTCACATTCAAAGTATTTTAATAAATTTGCTTGATAATTTTTCTATAGTTATTTTAGAAGATTTATATATTTTTTTGTTAAAATACAAAAAAGAGTGTGTTTGTGAAAATAATACACTATCACATACTATTATAACAACTATTGAAACAATATTACAAGAGAAATTATCAAAATATAATATTTATATTTTAACACCTAATATTGTTAATTTACTTAATAGTGATGTTTATAAACTAATAATAAATGATGATATTATTTATATTCCTTTATGGCATAATGAATTAAATTTTGAAAATAATATTATAAAAATTGATCCTTTATTAGATAGTAATATAATATTAGATAATGATAATAATATTCATTATACTTATACTAATACATTTAGTAACATAATAGATTTATTAAATAGTGATACTAATATAACTATTAATATTGAAGATCATAGTTTTAATATACTTATTAACAAATTAACGTTTAGCAAATACCAAATTTATAGTATAAAACATCAAGGATTAGCTAAAATAAATACTAATAATATTTTAGATAATAGTTGTAAAAGTGACATAATTTTTCATATTTATTTATCATAATAATAATAATAATAATAATAATAATAATAATTATAATAAAAAATTTATAAAAAAAATATGAATTTTTTATTATATACAAAATATGCTTATGCTATGTTATTTTTAATTTTTATTTATTTAGTCAAATTCTTCTTTATTTAATCGACTTCTTTTTTATTCGTCAGACTTCTTCTTTACAATGCGTTTCTTTTTTGGAGCATCTTCAACATCTACTTGCTTGACTTCTTCCTTTACTTCTTCCTTGAGCTCTTCCTTTACTTTCTCTTGTACAACTTCATCATCATCGCTGTCAGGAACTTCTGTGACACTTGAAACCATCTTTACTGGTTCATCATCATCATCATCATTTACATGCGCAACCAGCTTTTCCTTATCTTTTTCAGATAATACAATATGACACTTTCCACTTAGACTAGTCTTTGGTTTAACTACTGTTTGAAATAATTTCCATGTAACACCAAACTTTCCATTCGCAACCCAAATACCACCGCATTTAATAATTGTTGCTACACTTGAACCCTTAACAATAAAATCTGTAATAGAATTATTATCATCATTTGGAAATAGTAACTCTTGAGATTCGCTATAAATTTCAAGTCTATCATTACCATCCTTAAATACACCTTCCCAATAAGGAAGTTTAACTTTTAATGATGGAGCACGAGAATGGTCAGGTTCTTCTGTTGCTTTATCCCTTGGATATTTTAGCATAGGGCTCCATAGTGCGTCAACAGCATCTGAACTCATTTTAGGCTTGCCTAGCCATTCTTTACAATTAGTAATTACATCGCTCTTAATACGAGTTTCCAGTTCTTGCATATTCTTAAGAAACGCACTGCATTCTGGATTATCATATTCCTGATTAGGAAATTGAAGTGCCATATCAAATGTCTTTTTTCCAGTTTTGTCATCTGTATATTCATTAACACCCCATGTTAACATAAGAGGTGTACTAACATATAGTGACTTCATGTTATGCTTGTTAAGAATACCAATAGACTTGCCGTTATTGGCATTTAACTTGGGCTTCGTATACACAAAATCAGTGGAAGCATTGAACGCAGCACCAGATACAATAGTCGCCATATTAAGTTTATAATATATTAATAATTATATTGTTATTTTTTTAAATCAATTTTTTTTTTTATTTATTTTTCATTTATTTTTATTATTTTATTTTTATTTATTGCTAATAATTATTATGTATAAAAAATAAATGTAAAAAAATATTTTTACTTACAAATTTTATATTACACTTTTTATTAATTTATTAATGGTGCTATTAACATTGCTGCATAATATGGTGTAGGAAGAGCAACTAGAAACCAAATTAATGGTACTATTTTGGGTAGCAACATATACTCTAAAGCGTATTTAATACTAATGAACATATTAAAAATTAAAACATAAGCAATCATAATTATAAACGCATTCTTTGCTAAATTAATAATCATGATTAGAACTTGTAATTAGAACTTGGTTTGAAATAAAAACTAAAATATTTTTATTTTCAATTTTTTATTTATATTTTAATATTTAACGCATTATTAAGTATTAAAATAATTATAAATTTTTTTTATATTTTTATATTTTTATATTTTTATATTTTTATATTTTTACATTCAAGCTACTGCTACTGGTTCAGTTTTAACTACTTTAGGGAAATGGGGTCCCATATATTTTTGAAGATTGAAATATGTAAGATCTACGGAATCTTCAATTTTTAGAAGTTGAGTTAGTTGCTTGTCTGGATTAATTTTGCGTCCATTGCTTTTGTCCTGAAGATTGTTAGCACGAATATACTTATTGATTTCACGTGTCACATCAGTACGAGCCATTTCTGTTCCACAAGGTTTATCTAAGAACTTAGCAAGTTCATCGCTAATTAGTGATGGTTTAACAAAACCACTTGGGGCACGATTGCCCTTGCGACGTTTTTTGTTGCTTAGTTTTTCGGCAACCTTTAGCTGTTTTACAGTAATTTTTTCTAGACTGCGTAGTTCAGTTTTTAGTGCATTGAAACTAGTTAGCATACTTTGAAATTTAGAAATAAATTCAGAAAATCCAGTGCTAATAGAATATTCAACAGCATCACTGGCAACAACAACATTTTCCATTTCACACGCTACAACTGGAACTTCTGGTTGAACACTTTCTTGTGCCTTTACTTTTGTTGACTTGCTGACTTTTGGTTTTGGTTCTTCGGTCTTGACTTCGCCAACTGGATCAATTACTGGTTTTGGTGATTTTGATTTTTTGGTTGGTTCAGGAGTAACTACAACTGGTGATGCTTCAACTGGTGTGGTTGTTTGTTCGGATTTTTTCTTGTTCGAGGGCATTTTTTTATAATCTATAATAAAAAATTTCTTTTAAGTTGTTTTATTAATAAATATATATTATAAAAAATTATTATTTTTAAAATGCTAAAATGGGTTAAAAATGAACGAATTTTTTATTTTTTTATTTTATAATTTATATTTTATAATTTATAGTTTTTTAAATAAATTATTTAAAAAATTATATTAAAAAATTTTTATACATTAACCGCTTCATATAACCAAGGCAAAGTACTAGCCGCATCATTAGATACCATTGTTAAAGCACATAATACATAATAACTTCCAAGCAAACAAGAATTTTCATTGATTCCTTTATTTATCATTAAATCAATAATAGCAATACTATATTTTCTAATTTGTGTAAAATTATATTGTGGCAAATTATTTACATTTATATGTTCATCGTAAAAAGGATTTCCACGTGGAGGTACAATTTCTCTTCTAGTTTCTTGACTTAAATTTGCTCTATAATTCCATATATCTACTAATTCTCTTATAAATCTTATTAGTCCATATTTATCAAGTTCTAAAAACCATTTAATATTTGTATAATTTCCTAAACTATCTATTCTTTGAAATAATGTTAAAATTTTCATTTCGGCTTGTTTATTTATTGAGAGATGTGCTAAGTCATCATAATTTAAATCAATATGTATTTTTAATAAATTACTTAGTCGAATATATTCTAATAATTGCTTTAAAACATTATATGAAAAATATATATTAGTAAAAGGATTTTGTACATTTAATAAATTATTACTATTTAATTCATTTGCCATTCTAGTTTTATTATTTTTTGTAACTTTCATAAACAAATTATAGAGAGATAATACATCAAAACCATATATGTGTTCATTATCGTCTTTGAAACTAATAAATTGATTATATGGAATATTATTTAAATTGTCTAATGTACAAAAATCAACATCATTAGAACATAATGTTTTATTATGAAACCCCGGACCATGTAATTTAATATATTTTTTTGTTAAATTACAACGCACAATTTTTTGAATATTTATTATATTATGGCTAAAATATAAATAATTATATAGACGTTTTTTTAAATATTCTTTGTTTCCAGTAGTTTTCAATTTATAGTATTTTGCTATTAACTTTAATTGTGAAACACTATAATTTGTTGTTAATAAATTGTTATAATCTTTATAATTGGGTACATTGAAATCTTCATCAACTATTTTTATAAATGTCTTTTTATTTTTAATAGGTAAATTAAAATAATATTCTAAAATATTATTTTTAACTACTAATTCGGTTTCATTGTTACATTTTTTCTTTTTAATAATGTTTATATTCATAGTATCAATATTTAAATTATTTAAATTATTAATATTATTCATATATTATTATTAGTTTATTATTATTAGTTTATTATTATTAGTTTATTTTTATATTTTTATTATATATTATAATCATAAATCATCATTTTTAAATTAGTTAGCATATGTAATGTGTTGTTAGTTTTGCTTTTATGTTTACGTGTTGTAATTTTACGCATTGTTAAATTCTTATTTTTATTGTTATTTTTAGTTTGCTTATGCGTTTTAATAATACCATAACTGCTCATATATTTATTATAATGTTTCATATGTTCTATTTCAATAATATTCATTATTTTAACAAAGTACGGATCTCTCGCATAGTCATATAAATTAGTAAATAATTTATTAATACTTATAGCATCTGACTTTAATTTAATATTAATATTAATATTACTATTACTATTACTATTACTATTACTATTACTAAGTACATCAGTTTTAATAAGTTGTAAATTATTTAAATCAAATAATTGAGAATTTAACATATGCTCATGATTTAGCAACATCATTGTTTTGACTATAAAATAAGAAAAAATATGACTATTTTCTCTATAATTTGAATTAGAGTTATTAGTAAAACTATTATATGTTAAATTATTGTAATGAAGAATTTTACTTATTTGATATAAAGCATGAACCAATTCAAATTTGTATAATCTCTCAAAATTGTAAATAAAACTAGACAAATTTTTAGAATCTTGATAACTATTAATACATAAATATAATAGTGATGTCCAAAATTCTGTTACTGATTCATTTATACCAACATTAGTTATAGGTTTATTAGCAAAAGCAAAAAAATTTATAAATTTATTATAGTCTTCATTTTTAGCAAAATTAAAATGAAGTGCTCTATCTATTCCATAACCATGAACTGATTCGTGAACAAACACTTTGAAAAAGTCTTCTTTTCTATAAATAAATATTAAACCACTATTTAAACAAGTATAATTAAAACCACTATTTACATTTTTTGCTCCTAATATTTCTTTGGCTTCAGATTCGGTTTTACTAATATTTAATTTCTTTAAAAAAGGTGTTAAAAAAAAAGTAATACTAATTCCATCTTTTGAACATTTATTTGTTTCATTATTCAAATTTTTAGATATTTTTATTAATATTTGTAAAAAAATTAACATATTTTTTACAATTTTATCCAAATTATTTATATTAATTTTATCATAAACAATAAAATCTAAAACAAATTTTTTATTATGTATAATATTTTCATAACTAATAATTTTACAATTATTCAAATTATTGCTAATATAAGTTATTATTGAACTATCTATATATATACTTTTACTTAAATGTTCTTCTATTACATTGCTTATTTTTGTGCTTACATTACTTGTTTCTGTTCGTGACTTTATTATATTTAAAGTATTTATAAATTTATTAACCTCAATAAATTGTGCATATATATATACTAAAAAATTACGCATAGTACTATTTTTTTTTATACTAAAAATTTGTGCTATGTGTGGTTCTTTTTCTAATAGTTGTAATATATGTTTATAAAAATTAAACATTTTTTTAACATAACTATTTACTAACAATTTATTTTTCTTTGTTTGATTACTAAGAAGTTTTAATGATTTTGTTTTATTATAACTTTTACTCATATTATAAATATATAATATTATGTTGGCAATAATATATATTTAATTATTTTTCTTGTGCTATATTTATACTAATATTGTCAGGTGTTATAGTTATTCCATAGGGTTGTAAAGTCTTATTTATTTTATCTAAGCTTGAAATATCTTCAGTATCAATAATAGTATCTATAGCTTTTAATATTTTTAAAATTTCTACATTATCTAAAAATTTTGCGTCTAAATTATATAATAATTCTTGTAATTCTCTTTCTTCACTTATGCTTTCTATGCTTCCTCTGCTTTCCTCACGAATTGTTGTTAATAATCCTGCTGCTGATGCTGGTGCTGGTGCTGGTGCTGGTGCTGGTGCTATTGGTAATAATCTTGCTGCTTCTGCTGGTGCTGGTGCTGGTGCTGGTGCTATTGGTAATAATCTTGCTGCTTCTGCTGCCGCTGCTCTTGCACGTGTTAGTGGTCTTGTTTGTGGTGGTAGTAGTAATCTTGATGATGCTGGTGGTGCTGGTGATGCTAGTATTGGTATTCTTCGTGCTTCGGCTGGTGCTTCAGCTGGTGCTGGCGATGGTGCTTCAGCTGATGCTTTAGCTAGTGCTGGTGCTAGTAGTTCTGGTGCTGAGCGAGCTTTTGGAAATGGTGGTCTTACACTTTTTCTATCTCCTTCTCTATGTAGTTCTCCTTCTTCTCCTTTTTCTACTGCTTTTCCATGTTCTCCTTTTTCTACTGCTTCTACTTCTTCTCTATCTTCATCTTCTTCTTCATCTTCTTCTTCATGCTTATCTTCTAAAGTAGTTCTAGTTGTTGCTCTTAATAAAATAGTACTTAATAAAAATAAGCTAGTAGGTATTCTAGAAGATTCTATTTCTTCTTTACTAGGCATATGCTTATAATATATTATATATTATATTATATTATTATATTATTATATTATTATATATTATATATTATTATAATAATATGTAATAATATAATTTAATAATATTTAAACTAAATTTTCTTTTAATGAAGCAATTATTTTTTTATTTATTTTACGCCCGCTTGCCAGTTTTATATTTTCTAACTTATCCAGATTACTACTTTTAAGAGCATTTAATAAATTTTCCATATTTTTAAATTCATTTGCTAAGGCTAATGCGGAAACGCTACTTATATCAGGTATTTGCATTAACATAAGTTGAAATATATTACTACTATTTATATGTGATTTTTTTGTTGTCTTAAGTGTGCTAATATAATTTATATTATTATTTTCGCCATTATTACTTAGATCATTATAAAATCCAGGTTTATTTTCTCTTAACAACTTAGAAGCAAAAGCCATTAATATATCCCCCGTTTCTGTTTGATTTAAAACATTAATAACCGAAAACCCTTTATAATAATTGAGAGAAAACAATGATGAATATAATGTACTCCTAAATTTTGGATTGTACTTAATTATTGCTCCTTCTAATAAATAAATTATATTGTGATTATGTAAACTACATTCATTTAACCTAAATGATTGTTCACTATAACGTCCATCTTTAATAGATGCTTCTAAATCAGAGAGAGATTTTCTCTCAATAATTAATAGTTCTTTAGTATTTAATTCATCATAAAAAACATAATCACCAATAGTCAAATTTTTTTGGACAATCGTAATTTTAGTAGTTGATGTTTCATTTAAAGAAATAATATAATCAACTAATGTTTTAGGTTCTCGTAAATCTATTAATAATTGCATAATTATTATACTAATTAATGTATATTAAAAATTATTTAAATTAGTATTATTTATAGTTTAATAATAGTAATTTATTGGTAACTTATTAATCTAATAATTTATTAACCCAGTATATGTCTGTCGCGAACTGGATTATATAAGGTTGTCGCTTTTTTACCTAAAAATAGTGTGCAACTTTTATTGTTGGTGGAATTTGCGTTTCGCACACAACCATTAGCTAAAGCATTTTTGGGTAAATTATTGTATTTGTAACCAACTATTCCTGTAACATTTGGTCTTACACCAACGGTTGAATTTAAACCTGCCATTGAACCAAAGACGCGTGTATTGTTTGTATATAAGTTGCTACCGAATTTAGAAATTTTTTTACCTGGCATCTTTTTATAATAATACTTATTATTTTATTTTTTTTATTATTAAATAAAATAATTAAATAATAAAAATAAATTGTAAAAAAAATAAATAAATAAATTGTAAAAAAATAAATAATTAAATAGAAAAAATAATAAAAATTAAAATTGTCTTAAATATATTAATTTATAATTATATTATTTGAAATACTATGATTTGTGGTGAAGTCAAATTAAATAACAATAATTGTTTAAAAGATGTTAATAGCGATGAAGAATCTAATTCTGACAATGAATTACAAACAAGCATTAACCATTTAAAATTAGATAATGAAGAGTTAATTTTTAATCCATATAATAGCAATAATAATGAAATTAGTATTGCCAATGTTCAAGAATTATTATCAAAATACGGAATTTTTACTAAACCATTTAATATTGAATTATATAAGCGAGCATTTATTCATAAATCTTATACAAAACGTCCTAAATTAGAAAATTCTATTGCCAATATTGTTATTTCCGATAAACCAGAAAATTGTTTACCACTTAAAACTAAATCAAATGAGCGTTTAGAATTTCTTGGTGATGGAGTTTTGGAACTTATTACTAAATATTATTTATATAAACGTTTTCCTAAAGCCGATGAAGGATTTATGACCGAAAAAAAGATTGCTTTAGTTAAAAATGAGCATATTGGAAAATTAGCACTTGAAATGGGGTTAAATAAATATTTTATTATTTCTAGACACGCTGAAGATAAGAATATTCGCAATAATTTAAAAAAATTAGGTTGCTTATTTGAAGCATTTATTGGTGCTATTTTCTTAGATTTTAATCGCATTTCTATTAAAGATGAATATGGATGGTTTGAAAATGTATTTAATTGTGGTCCAGGACTACAAATGGCACAAATTTTTGTAGAAAATGTATTTGAAAAGCATGTAGATTGGACTAATTTAATTAATAATGATGATAATTATAAAAATAAACTTCAAGTAATTATTCAAAAAGAGTTCAAAATTACTCCTGATTATGTAGAGTTAAGAAGTCCTAGACTTGATGACGATGATGATAATGATAAATTATATGTAATGGGACTTTATATTTGCTTTGGACAAAATATTCATAATGCCAAAATTAGTAATGCTGTTAACTTTGACAAATTAGGTTCATTTAAAGCAATTCATGAATTACTAGAAAAACAAGACAAATTATTAGTGTTTTTAACAAAAGCAGAGCATAAGATTAAGAAAAAAGCCGAGCAAATTGCATGCGACCAAGCCATTAAATTAATTGAAAAAT
>Ga0164294_10003478_pt1 | contig 13979 bp, 13 predicted proteins | sample GEODES005metaG_FD_111479 | JGI IMG/M metagenome (GOLD analysis project Ga0164294, IMG submission 111479) | Oligotrophic lake water microbial communities from Sparkling Lake, Wisconsin, USA - GEODES005 metaG | ecosystem: Environmental > Aquatic > Freshwater > Lake | place: USA: Sparkling Lake...
CTTGGCGAGCCGGGCCCCTTGGTGGAGCAGGGCGTCGATCAGGGGCAAAAAGACGAGGGGATCAACCTGCCCGTCGCCCCAGGTCCAGCCCACATGGGTGATGGCTTCGTCCTGGAGGAGGGCCTCAACGCCCGCGCAGATCCCGCCGCCGTAACCCGCGTTCGCTGAAAGGTGAAGGGCGAGCAGCCGCGGATCGAGGCCGGCCAGCGCCTCGATCGCCGCACCGGTGGCGTCTGTGCTGCCATTGTTCACCAGCGCCAGGCGAAAGGGCAGGGGAGCGGCCGACAAGGCGCGCACCACCGCGCCGACCACCTGGGGCAGGCGAGCGGCCTCGTTGAAGAGCGGGATCGCCACGCCCAGCACCCTAACCCCCCAGGAGCGGCTGCTGGCGCAGGTTGTCGAGGGTGGCCCAGCGGGTGCGCACGCAGGGCGGAAAGGGCTCGGCGCGGTCGATGAAGCCCCGCAGCCAGGCCCGGGTGACTGGATCCGACGGGTAGCCCGAGCCCACCGCCCCCAGCACGGCGATCTCGGCGTCGCGGCGCAGCTTGGCGAAGATGCTGGCCGCGCCGACGATCGGGTAGGTGGCGTCGGCCTTGGGCTCGATGATGAAGGCAGGCAGGGGCACGGTCAGCCGCGCGATCAAGCGGGCCCGGAAGGCCGGAATTCCCCGCGGGTTGACCGGGGCGTCGATGTAGACCGTGTCCGGCGCGGCCTCATTGATCAGGGCGGCGAAGGCGGCCTCTTCGAGGGTGTTGATGTTGCCCTCGTCGATCTCCTGGGGGCTCACCAGGACCAGGCGATGGGTCACCAGGGACTCCAGGCGCGCGGCGGCCTGGGCGCGGCGGGCGGCGCTGAGCAGCTTGGAGTCGTTGGCGCCGGCGGCGCGCAGGCCGGCGGGGTCGTCCTGGTCGGCGTAGGCGCAGCCGATCACCAGGGGGCCGAGGACACAGCCGCGACCGGCCTCATCGAGGCCGAGGATGCGGGGCATGGGCAGACTCTTGGAAATGGGGTTGGGGCGTGAGGTGTTTGGCGCGGCTCCAACTTGACCGGTTGGGCTCTGGCGGGGTAGGGCCACGTCCCATGAACCCGTACTTCCCCATCCTGATCTCGCTCACCATCGCGGTGGTGTTCAGCCTGGCCTTCGTCGCGCTGAGCTACTTCTTTGGCCCCAAGCGCCCGGTCAAGACCAAGACCTCGGTCTACGAGTGTGGCATGCCGCCGGTGGGAACCACTGGGCATCGCTTCAGCGTCAAGTTCTACCTCGTAGCCGTGCTGTTCCTGCTCTTCGATCTGGAAGCGGTCTTCCTCTTCCCCTGGGCGCTCGTCTTCCAGGGCTTCGTAGCGAGCGGCCAGGCCCTCTTCGTGCTGGCTGAGATGGGCCTCTTCTTGGGGGTCCTCTTCCTCGGATGGTTCTACTGCCTTCGCCGGGGAGCGTTTGAATGGGACTAGAATCCAACTTCGACCAGCCCTTCATCACCACCTCGATCGACGCGGTGGTGAACTGGGGTCGCAAGTACTCGATGTGGCCCATGCCCTTCGGCACGGCCTGCTGCGCCATTGAGTTCATGGGCGTGGTGGCCAGCCGCTACGACGTGAGCCGCTTCGGCGCCGAGCTGGTGCGCTTCTCGCCGCGGCAGGCTGACCTGCTGCTGGTGATGGGCACGGTGACCCAGAAGATGGCGCCGGTGTTGAAGCAGATCTACGACCAGATGCCCGAGCCCAAGTGGGTGATCAGCATGGGGGCCTGCGCGTCGAGCGGCGGCTTCTATGACAACTACTCGGTGGTGCAGGGCATCGATGAGCTCATCCCGGTCGATGTCTACGTCGCCGGCTGCCCCCCGCGGCCCGAAAATGTCATCGGCGCCATCGTCAAGATTCAAGAAAAGATCTCCCAGGAGAAGACCGCCGCCTGGCGTTGACCGGCGGGGTCGATTTTGCGGCCAGGGTCGCGCTGCGGCGCGGCGGGCCGCTCGGAGGGTTCGGATGCAGCAGGCCGACATCACCGCGCGACTTCAGGCGCGTTTTGGCGACCGCATCGTCGCGAGTTCGGAATTTCGTGGGCAATCGGCCTTGACCATCCGTCCGGCCGACCTCATCGAGGTGGCGACCTTCCTGCGCGACGAGCCGGAGCTCGACTTCACCATGCTGATGGACCTCGGCGGCGTCGACTACCTCGACTACGGCGATGACCGCGAGTGGCGGTACGAGGTCGCCTACCAGTTCTACAGCATCTCCAAGAACCACCGCTTCCGCATCAAGGTGGCGGTGGAAGATGAGTCCGTTCAGGTCCCCACGCTGCACAGCCTCTGGCGCAACGCCAACTGGATGGAGCGCGAGGTCTTTGACCAGTTCGGCGTCGTCTTCAGCGGGCACAAGAACCTGCGGCGCATCCTCAACCACGAGGACTTCGTCGGCCACCCGCTGCGCAAGGACTACCCCATCAACCGTCGGCAGCGCCTGAGCCGCCCGATCGAGCACCTGATCCCCGACGATCCGGAGTGGGCATGAGCACCAGAGTCGCCCCGATCCCGACAGACCGACTGGTCGTCAACATCGGCCCGAGCCATCCGGTCACCCACGGCACCCTGCGCATCCAGGTGGAGCTCGAGGGTGAGACCATCGTGCGCAGCGCCTGTGAGATCGGCTACCTGCACCGCGGCTTCGAGAAGCAGGCGGAGACCGTCTTCTACGAGCAGGTGGTGCCCTACGCCGAGCGCCTGAACTACATGGGTCCGATCATGAACTCGAACGCGTGGTGCCACGCGGTCGAGGAGATGCTCGGCATCACGGTTCCGGCGCGCGCCCAAGCCATTCGTGTCATCACCACCGAGATGGCCCGCATCATCGACCACTGCGTCTGCATCGGCGCCAACCTCGTCGACCTCGGCGCGCTGACCAACTTCTGGTATCTGTACAACTACCGCGAAAAGATCTACGATCTTTACGAGGAGCTGTGTGGGGCCCGCATGATGGTCAACTACCCCCGCATCGGCGGCGTGGCGGCGGACTTCCCCGAAGGCTGGCTGGAGAAGCTGGTCCTCGTGATGGAAGACCTGAAGAACCACCTCGCCGACGTGCAGGGTCTGGTCGAGACCAACCGCATCTTCGTCGACCGCACCCAGGGTGTGTGCGTCATCTCGCAGAAGGACGCCATCAACTTTGGCATGACCGGGCCCTGCCTGCGGGCCACCGGCATCCCCTACGATGTGCGCAAGGTCCAGCCCTACTGGGGCTACGACAGGTACCAGTTCGAGGTTCCCACCGGCACGGCCGGAGACACCTACGAGCGCGTGGTGCTGCGCTTCCGCGAGATGGAGCAGTCCCGCCGCATCGTGATGCAGGCGATCGAGCAGCTCCCCGAAGGCGACTACATTCTCGACGACCCGCGATTCGTCAAGCCGGCCAAGGACCTCGTCTACAACACGATGGAAGGGCTCATCTCGCACTTCAAGATCGTGATGCACGGCGTGAGCCCGCCGCGGGGCGAGTACTACTCGGCCACCGAGGGCGGCAACGGCGAGCTCGGCTTCTACATCATCTCTGACGGTGGGCCCAAGGCCTGGCGCGTGCGCATCCGTCCTCCCTGCTTCATCAACTACTCGGCCTTCCCGCAGATGATCAACGGTTCCATGCTCGCCGACGCCATCGCCGCGCTGGGCTCCGTCAACGTCATCGCGGGCGAGCTGGACCGGTAGGTTTCCCATGGGTTCACACAGCAAAGGTGTCCCCGCCCCGGATCACGGTCCTGTGGACTGGTCCGCCGAGGACAAAGTCAAGATCGACGAGATCTTTCAGCGTTACCCCGAGCGCCGCGCCGGTCTGTTGCCCGTGCTTTGGCTGGCTCAGCAAAAGTGGGGCTGGCTGTCGGAGAGCGTGATCCGGCGGGTCGGGCTGACGCTGGGGCTGCCCCCCAGCGATGTCCTCGCGGTGGCCTCCTTCTACACGATGTTCAAGAAAGAGCCGACCGGGCGCTATGTGCTCCAGGTCTGCCACACCCTCTCCTGCGCCCTGCGCGGCGCCGATCAGATCGTCAGCTACCTCGAAGGCAAGCTGCAGATCGATCCCCACACCGGCCACTCCCCCGACGGCATGTTCAAGCTGGAGCGGGTGGAGTGTCTGGCCTCCTGTGGGTCGGCGCCGATGATGCAGGTGGATGAGCACTTCTACGAGCTGCTCACTCCCCAGAAGATTGACGAGATTCTGGACGGCTTCAAGAGCGGTCGTCCCTTGCCCACCCCTCGCCCCGAAGCGGATCAGTGGACATGGAACCGCGTATCCTGACCGCGCGCTGGAACGTTCCAGACGTGCACAACATCGACACCGCCATGCGCCACGGCGCCTGGCGGGCCCTGCCGATGGCCCTCAAGCGGGCCCCGGCCGACGTCACCAACGAGGTCAAGAACTCTGGCCTTCGCGGTCGCGGCGGCGCAGGCTTCCCCACGGGCATGAAGTGGACCTTCGTGCCGCCGGTGGAGAAGCGCGGCGGCAAGCCGGTCTACCTCGTCTGCAACGCCGATGAGAGCGAGCCCGGCACCTTCAAAGACCGGTACCTGATGTGGAAAGATCCGCACATGTTCGTGGAGGGCTGCGTGATCAGCGCCTACGCGACCGGCGCGGAGCGGGTCTACATCTACCTGCGCGGTGAATTCGCCTTCATCCAGCGCCGGGTTGATGCCGCCATCGCCCAGGCGCGGGCCAAGGGCTTCATCGGCAAAAACATCCTCGGATCGGGGGCCAACATCGAGGTGTACACCCACCTCGGCGCCGGCGCCTACATCTGCGGCGAAGAGACGGCCCTGCTGTCTTCGCTGGAGGGTGGCCGCGGCCAGCCCAAGCTCAAGCCGCCCTTCCCGGCGGTTGAGGGCGCCTGGCGCTGCCCGACCATCGTGAACAATGTCGAGACGATGGCGGCAGTGACCTGGATCCTGGAACACGGCGCCGCAGAGTACCGCAAGTTCGGCACCGAGAAGTCGCCGGGCACCAAGCTCTTCAGCTGCTCGGGCCACATCCGCAAGCCGGGCGTGTACGAAGTGGCCCTGGGCTACCCGATGACCTCCCTCATCGAGAATGAGTGCGGCGGGCTCTACCCGGGGCGCACCCTCAAGGCGGTCATCCCGGGCGGCTCCAGCGTGCCCATCATGACGCCCGAAGAAGTGTCCAAGTCGACGATGGACTACGAGTCGATCAACACGGTGGCCGGCTCCTACCTGGGCTCCGGCGGCCTCATCGTGATGGACGACACCACCGACCTCGTCGACTCGCTCACCAACCTGCTGCGCTTCTACGCCCACGAGTCCTGTGGACAGTGCACCCCCTGCCGCGAAGGCTGCGGGTGGATGTTCAAGGTGCTCCAGCGCGTGAAGAGCGGCGAGGCGACCGACCTCGACCTCGCCACGCTCAAGGACCTGGCCGACAACATCTTCGGCCGCACCATCTGCTTCTTCGGGCCCTCGGCGGCGATGCCGGTGCAGAGCTTCTTGAAGAAGTTCCCTGATGAATTCTTTGGCCGTGTCCATCGGACCGGTCAGGTCAGCTACGCCAACATCGGCGCGGCCGCGCCCGCGGCAAGGTGACATCATGCCGACCGTAAAGATCAACGGCCAGGAGGTCGTGGTCCCCGACGGGGTCAACATGATCGAGGCCGCCGCGCAGCTCGGCGTCGAGATCCCGCACTACTGCTACCACCCGCATCTGTCCATCGCGGGCAACTGCCGCATGTGCCTTGTGGACATCGAGGCGGGCGGTCGTGGGCCCGACATCGCCTGCAACATGAAGGCGCGCGATGGCCTCGCCATCCGCACCGACACGGCGCAGGTCAAGCAGATGCGCAAGTCGGTGATGGAGTTCCTGCTGGCCAACCACCCCCTCGACTGTCCGATCTGTGATCAGGCGGGGGAGTGCCGGCTGCAGGACTACTACATGGACTATGGCCAGTACGAGTCCCGGCTGGTCGACGCCAAGGTGGCCAAGCCCAAGCGCCAGGACATCGGCGACCACATCGTGCTCGACAGTGAGCGCTGCGTGGCCTGCTCGCGCTGCGTGCGCTTCGGCGACGAGGTCACCAAGACGGGTGAGCTGCGCCTGTTCAACCGCACCGATCACACCGAGATCGGCATCTTCCCGGGTGAGCGGCTCAAGCACCAGTACCAGGGCGTACTGGCCGACATCTGCCCGGTGGGCGCGCTCACCAACAAGGACTTCCGCTTCGCCAAGCGGGTCTGGTACCTCAAGGAGACCGAGTCGGTCTGCAATGGCTGCGCCACCGGCTGCAACATCTTCGTCTGCCACGAGAACGGGGGCGTCTTCCGCTACCTGCCCCGGCGCAACGACGCGGTGAACAAGAGCTGGATGTGCGATGTCGGTCGCGCCGACTACGCCGAGGTCAACAGCACCCGGCGCATGGCGCGGGCCCAGGTGGGCGGCAAGCCCGTGACGGTGGACGCGGCGGTGCAGGCGGCGCTGAACCTTCTGCGCAGCGGCGACCCGGCCCAGGTGGCCGTCGTCTTCGGCGCCCAGGCCACCAACGAGGCCAACTTCGGTCTGCTTCGCATCGTCCAGGACCTGCTGCCCCGCGCCTCGATCTACATCTGCGAGGGCAACAACCCGGGGGCCTCGGCCTACCACGACCAGCTCCTGGTCTCGCCCGACAAGAACCCCAACTCGGTGGGCGCCCGCGTCATCGCCGCCACCAAGGGCGACGTCGGCTCGCGCAGCGACCTCATCGCTGGGCTCAAGGGCGGCTCCATCAAGGTGTTGCTGGTCCTCGAAGACGATGTGCTCGGGCGGCTCAAGCTGGACAGCCAGGGCGCGCGCATCGTCTATGTCGGGGCCTGGCGCAACGACACGGCGGCCGCCGCTGAGGTGGTGCTGCCGGCGGCCCACTCGGTGGAGCAAGATGGCAGCTTCACCAACGCCGATGGGCGCGCTCAGCGTCTCCGGCGGTCGGTTCTGCCCCTCGGTGACTCCCTGCCGGCCTGGCAGCTCCTCGACAAGCTCGCCGCTGCGATGGGCCGCCCCCTCGGATTCAGCATGGGCGCCGTCGCCTTCAAGCGCCTCGCTGAAGGGGTGCCTGCCTTCGCCGGGCTCAGCTACCAGTCGCTCGGCGGCGGTGGCGCGGCCCTGCCCAAGTCGGCCTTGTCCGACTCGGAGACCTTCCCCACCGAGGCGGTCACGACACAAATGCGCCTCAACGCCTCGGTCTGAGTGAACCCATGGAACTGACCTGGATCGACGTCATCGTCACCCTGCTGCGGTGCGTGTTTGCCGTGGTCTTCGTGATGAACATCGTGCCGCTGCTGATCTGGGCTGAGCGCAAGGGCGCCGCCTATATCCAGGATCGGCCGGGCCCCAACCGCGCCCACATCCTCGGCATTCGCGCGGCCGGCCTCGTTCACACGCTGCCCGACGTCGTGAAGCTGATCACCAAAGAAGACATCATCCCCGACCACGTCGAGCGCCGGTTCTGGTTCATCGCCCCGGTCATCGCGATGAGCATCGCGCTGATGACCTTCGCGGTGGTGCCCTGGGGCGACCAGATCCTGCTGCCCGCCGGGCTCTTTGGCCTGGAGCAGGCCAAAGCCGTCAACCTGATGGTGGCCGACATCGACGGCGGCCTGCTCTACGTGCTGGCGGTGGGCTCGGTGGGCGTGTACGGCATCATGCTGGCGGGCTGGGCGAGCAACAACAAGTTCTCGCTGCTCGGCGGCCTGCGCAGCAGCGCCCAGATGGTCAGCTACGAGCTGTCGATGGGGCTCGCGGTCGTGGCGATGTTCCTCTGCTACGGCAGCGTGCAGCTCGATGAGATCGTCATCAAGCAGTCGGGCAACATCCTCAACTGGGGCGTCTTTCAGGGCGGGCTCGTCGGTCTCATCGCCTTCGTGCTCTTCTGGACCTCGGTCTTCGCCGAGACCAACCGCACCCCCTTCGACCTCCCCGAAGGCGAGGCCGAGCTGGTAGCTGGCTACCACGTCGAGTACAGCTCGCTTCGCTTCGCCCTCTTCTTCATGGCCGAGTACGCCCACATGGTCGTGGGTTCGGCGGTGACGGCCACGCTGTTCTTTGGTGGCTACAACTTACCCTTCATCACCGGCGCGATGATCCGCCAGAACGTCGACCTCGTGCTGATCGTGCTCGGCGTCCTGGGGGCTCCCGCCTTCTTCCTCTTCGCCGCCATCGCCTGGGGTCGCCGCCAGCGCGCCTTCTACAAGGTGCTGAAGGCCGACGACATCCGGCACCGCGAGCCCATCTTCTTCACGGTGGTCTGGGGCGCGCTCGGTCTCGGGCACCTCGCCATCGCCGGGCTCGGCGTCGCCAAGGTTGTGAGCGGCTTCGCCCTCGGCCCTGAGATCGTCGCCTTCCTCATCCACACCAATGTCCTCGTCGCGAAGGTGCTCATCGGCTGCTGGATCATGATCTGGGCCCGGTGGACCCTGCCGCGCTTCCGGTACGACCAGCTCATGAACCTGGGCTGGAAGATGATGTTGCCGGTGGCGGTGGCCAACGTGATGTTTGCGGGCGTGATGGTCGCGCTCCGCCCTTACTTTCCCTGGAACAGCTAGCCCGCGTTGGAGGCCCTAATGGAGGCCATGTCGACCTCGTCTGAGAAGCCCCTGGCGTCCAAGCCCCGGGACTTCGGCTTCCTGCAGAAGCTGTACTTGAAGGAGATCCTGGCGGGGCTGGTGATCACCATTCGCCACCTCGTGACCAACATGTGGAACAACCTGCGCAAGCAGGACGCGGCCTGGCGGACGGTCGAGTATCCGGATGTCAAGAAGCCGATGCCCGAGCGCTACAAGGGCGCCCACCGCCTCACCACCCGCCCCGACGGCAAGGTGAAGTGTGTTGCCTGCATGTGCTGCGCTCAGGCCTGCCCGGCTCGCTGCATCACCATTGAGGCCGGCGAGGACGACGGCGACGCCATCGAGAAGTTCCCCGTCGAGTTTCAGATCGACATGCTGCGCTGCATCTACTGCGGCTTCTGCGTGGAGGCCTGCCCGAAGGACGCCATCCGCATGGACACGGGGATCTACGAGATCAACGCCTTCACCCGCCAGGACATGGTTCACAACAAGGCCTACATGGTCGACCTGATGTCGGACCTGAAGCCCGAGGCCGAGGACTTCTACCGGGAGAACCGGCAGTCGGGCCCCGCCGGCTTCAACCCCGACGAGAAGCAGGTCATCTGACCCGGGTGCTGGTGGTGGGCGCCGGGGGCCTCGTCGGAGGCGCCCTTGCGGCGCTCCCCGGCGTGATCGGGTTGCCCCGCGGAGCCCTCGACATCACCGATCGGGCCGCCGTAGAGGCGGCCCTTGATCGTCTTGGGCCCGCTGCGCTGATCAACGCCGCTGCTCAGGCCCGCGTCGACGCCGCCGACCAGGATCCGCTGGGGGCCGAGGCCATCAACGCCCTCGCCCCTGGCGCGCTGGCGGCGGCCTGCGCCCGGCGGGGGCTGCGGTGTGTTCACCTCTCCACCGACTATGCGCTGAACGGCCCCGAAGAGCCGGGCCTGCGCCTCGACGAAGCCTGGCCGGCCGATCCGCGGTCGGTCTATGCCGCGACCAAGCGGCGGGGCGAAGAGGCCGCGCTGGCCGAGGGCGCTGTGGTGGTGCGGGTGCAGTGGGTCTACGCGCCCACCGGAGCGAGCTTTCTGGCCCGCTGCCTCGCGGCCCTGCGAGAGGGCCAGCGCCTGCGCCTCGTCACCGATCAGGTCGGCAGCCCGACCCCGGTGAGCCTGCTGGCGCCCGCGCTGCTGCGCTGCGCCCTGGGTGGCCCGGGCGGCCTCTTCCACCTCGCCTGCGGCGGCGAGGCCACACCCTACCAGTGGGTGCAGGCCGCCGCCGACCTCGCCGGGCTGCCCTTTCAGGCCGAAGCCACCACCCGGGCCGCGCTGGGCGGCGCCTTTCGGCCGGCGCGCTCCTGCCTGGCCAGCGACCGCTTCGCCCAGGCCTTTGGACTCCGCCTGCCCGAATGGCGCCCGGCCCTGGCCGAGGCGCTGTCGATCAGAGGTCGAAGCGCGCAGACACCGTAGCGAACATCGGCGCCGCCGCCCCGGAGAGGGCGAAGGGTCCGGCCAGGGCCCAGGCCGGGTTCACGGCGAAATCGAAGCTGGCGTGATCCTGGGAGATACCCATGCCGAGCATGCCGCCGGCGCCGGAGTCCCAGGTGATCTCGCTCGGGTCTTCGGAGGTGGTGTTGGCCACCCAACCCGCCACCGCCGAGCCGCGGATCGCCAGCCATTCGCGGAGCGAGTAGGCCACCGCGAGGTTCACCACCGGCAGGCTGAGCTGCAGGGGCATCGCGTCGACGTCCTGGATCTTGGTGAGGTGCAGGGTGGGGCCGATGAGGAGGGCCGCCTCGACGGCGTCGTCTTCGCCATGAAAGCGCGGGCCCATCAGAAAGTGACCGTTCAGGTCGACGTTGCCATCCTGCACGAAGTTGAGGCCCGCCCCCCAGGCGGTGGTCTTGTCTTCGGTGATGGTCCGCTTCTTCAGGAAGGCGTTCAAGGAGACCTGGTCGCCCAGATCGCCGAAGCTGGTGAGGTCGCCGCCCACCGCAAGGTTGCTGGGCTCATCGCCGCCCTCGCCGGTGCTGTAGGTGCCGCCCACGGAGAAGGCGCTGGCGAACCAGCTCGTGCGCAGGGCGTAGCCCTTGCCACCCGAGGCCCGGGTGTAGGAGGCCAGCCAGGGGCCCTGGGCGGCGATGACCGGCGTCTTTGCGGCGCCGGCGAGGTCTTCGGTGGGCAGCACCACCGGGCCCAGCGAGGTACCGACCGCGCCGACGCCCGACCAGCCCGCCGGGTAGTCCGACGCCATCGGCATGTTGGTGATGGTCATGGCCTGCTGGGTGGAGCCCTCCCAGGAGACCGCGCCCATCATCGCCGTCGGGCTGAGCGACAGCCAGACGTTGTTGCCGATGTCCGGCAGCACCGAGGGGTAGGCCAGGAAGTCGGTGTCGTCGGTGAAGGCCGGGTTGTTGGAGAAGGCCTCGGTGCGCGAGGGGGTGGCCAGGGCCGCCGAGGGCAAGACCAGGAGGAGGAGCGGGGCAGCGAACTTCAGCATGGGAGCTCCCAAAGAGAGAGGGGAGGGCGCGGAGGCCTCCGGCACCCTGGCCTCCAGCCTTGCCTGTCGGACTTGACCTGACAAGGTCCCACGTCAGGTCAATCCTTCAATTTCGACTCCAAGGCCTCCAACACCCCCCAGAGGGCCGCCGGGACCTTCGGCCCCAGGCCCTCAAAGAAGGCGCGCTGGGCGCCCACCTCGGCCTGCCATGCGACCCGGTCGATCGACAGCAGCGCGTGGGCGTCCTCCTCGGAGATCCCGAGCTCATCCGTGCCCAGGTCGACGGCGGTCGGCATGCCGCCGATCGGGCTGGGCGTGGCCTCTCCCTTTCCTTCGGCCCGCGCCAGGGCCCATCGCAGGACCCGCAGGTTCTCGCCGAAGCCCGGCCAGAGGAAGCGCCCGTCGTCTCCCTTGCGGAACCAGTTCACGCCAAAGACCGCCGGCGGGCGGGACACCGCGGCGCCCATGGCGATCCAGTGCGCAAAGTAGTCGGCGATGTGCAGGCCGCAGAAGGGCAGCATCGCCATCGGATCACGGCGGAGCTGGCCGACCGCGCCGGTGGCCGCCGCGGTGGTCTCGCTGGCCAGGGTGGCGCCGATGAAGGTGCCATGGGCCCAGGAGCCGGCCTCCCAGGCCAGGGGCACCACGCTCGGCCGGCGGGCGCCGAAGAGGATGGCGGAGATCGGCACGCCAGCAGGGTCTTCCCAGCGGTCGGAGATCGACGGGCACTGGCGGGCCGGCGCGGTGAAGCGGCTGTTGGGGTGCGCCGCCGGCTTGCCGCTGGCCGGGTCCCAGACTTCGCCCCGCCAGTCGAGCATGCCGGGCTGGGGCGCCTCGTCGTGGCCCTCCCACCAGACGGTGCCATCGGGCTGCAGGGCGACGTTGGTGAAGATCGTGTTGGCGCTCGCGGCCGCCAAGGCATTGGGGTTGGTCTTTCGACTCGTGCCCGGTGCCACGCCGAAGAAGCCGGCCTCGGGGTTGACCGCCCAAAGGCGGCCATCGGGGCCAGGCCGCATCCAGGCGATGTCATCGCCCACCGTCGAGATCTGCCAGCCATCCTTCGAGAAAGTAGGCGGCGGCGCCATCATCGCGAGGTTGGTCTTGCCGCAGGCGCTGGGGAAGGCCGCCGCGACGTAGCGGGTGGGGCCGATCGGCGGCGTCAGGCCGAGGATGAGCATGTGCTCGGCCAGCCAGCCCTCTTTGGCGCCCAGGGCGGAGGCGATGCGCAGGGCGAGGCACTTCTTGCCGAGCAGGGCGTTGCCGCCGTAGCCCGAGCCCACGCTCCAAATCGCGTTGTCGTGGGGGAAGTGGCAGATGAAGCGGCGGTCGGGGGAGAGGTCGCCCAGCGAGTGCAGGCAGCGGGTGAACTCCCCCTTGGCCTGCAGCTCGGCCCAGGCCACCGTCCCCATCCGCGTCATGATGCCCATGTTGAGCACGACGTAGACGCTGTCGGTGATCTCCACGCCCACCTTGGCGAAGGGTGAGCCGAGCGGCCCCATCACGAAGGGCACGACATACATCGTGCGCCCTCGCATTGCCCCAGCGAAGAGGGGTGTCAGCAGGTCGCGGGCCTCGGTCGGGTCCTTCCAGTTGTTGGTCGGGCCGGTCTCCTCGGGGGTGGCGGTGCAAATGAAGGTCAGCTGCTCGGTGCGCGCCACGTCGGAGGGGTGAGACCGGTGCAGGTAGCAGCCCGGCAGCTTTTCGACGTTGAGCGGCAGCAGCACGCCCTCGGCGACCGCCAGGGCCGTGAGGCGCGCCCGCTCTTCGACGGAGCCATCACACCAGACCACCTGGTCGGGCGTGCAGAGGCCCTTCACCGACTCGACCCAGTCCGACACCATCGTGGGGATCATCCGCCCTCCGAAGCGCCGACGGGCGCTTGAAGCCGAGGGTCTATCCTGCCACGCCCGGCGCCCCCGTTCAGATGGCCCCATCGCTGAGGAGGGTCAGGGCACGATCGGCGCGGGTCGCCTCGCCGGCTTCGGCGCAGCGCCGGGCCAGCTCTCCGAGCACCTGATCTCGCTCGGCGTCGGGCTCGCCCTCGGCGCGAACCTCGCGCTCGATGCCGTTGAGCAGTCGATCGACACCGCCCCAGTCCTCGCTGATCGAGGCGGCGAGGGCATGGTAGGCGTATACGGAGGCGAGGAGCCCCGGCCGCGCCTCGGAGATCACGGTGGCGAGGAGCTGGCGGAGCACCGGCCTCGCCGCGTCGACCCGCCCCAAGGCGAGCAGGGCGCGGGCATGCTGCAGCCGCAGCTCGTCGGTGCCTGGCGCGCCGATCTCCTTGAGGCGCTCGATGGCCGCGTCATAGCGCTGCACCGCCAGCTCCAGATCGCCGCGCAGGCGGGCCACATCGCCCAGTCCGGCCAGCGACCACACCGGCTCCTGGGCCGCCATCGCCCGGGTGAAGGCCGTCTCCGCCTCGTCCAAGAGGGCGGCGGGCGCGGCCCCTTTGCGGGCCGCCTCGGTGGCCACCCCAACCAGACAGGTGGCCCGCCCGAAGTCCTCGCCGGCCTCGGTGAAGGTCGCCGCCGCCACCCGCAGCGAGGGCCCCGCCTCGCGGCCCAGGGCCACCAGCAGCAGGCCGCGATCGCGCTGGACCCAGGCCCGCTTCAGCCCTGGCTCGCAGAGGCCCTCCGCGGCCTCCAGCAGCCGCAGGGCCTGGCGACGACGGCCCTCGTGCTGGGCGTGGCGGCTCTCTTCGCGCAGGGCCTCGACCCGCAGGGCCCGGTGGCCGCCGGACCGGGCCCCGGCTTCGGCCTCGGCGGCGAAGGCCCGCGCGGCTGCGTGATCGCCGCGACGGCGGGCCACCCGCGCCCGCATCAGCGCCCCCTCCACCCGACGCGGGTCTTCGGGCGACAGCCCCAAGGCGGCCACCGCGCGCTCCCGATCGGCCAGGGCGATGTCGGCGGCGAGGTACTC
>Ga0164294_10003484_pt1 | contig 13963 bp, 12 predicted proteins | sample GEODES005metaG_FD_111479 | JGI IMG/M metagenome (GOLD analysis project Ga0164294, IMG submission 111479) | Oligotrophic lake water microbial communities from Sparkling Lake, Wisconsin, USA - GEODES005 metaG | ecosystem: Environmental > Aquatic > Freshwater > Lake | place: USA: Sparkling Lake...
ACGTAGGTCCAATCGGTATTCATGGGCGGGTCAATACCTCGGGGTTAAGTGGCGTGAGCGCCATGCCATTACTGAAAAAAGCAATCAGGTTGTCTGCGGCCAGATGGGCCATGGCCAACCGCGTCGCGCGGGTGGAACTGCCAATGTGCGGCGTCAAAACAGCATTGGGCACTTTGAGTAAATCAGGGTGCAATTTGGGTTCGCCTTCAAACACATCCAAACCTGCTGCGGCAATTTGACCTGCAGCCAAGGCCTTGGCCAAAGCCGCATCGTCAATGATGCCGCCGCGCGCGATGTTCACCAGTGTGGCGGTCGGCTTCATCAGTGCGAGCTCTGCCGCGCCTATGGTGTGGTGCGACTCTTTGCTGTAAGGCAACACCAACACCACGTGGTCGGCTTGTTGCAACAGTTCTTGTTTGCTGACGTAAGCAGCTTTACAAGCGGTCTCATCCGATGTGCTCAGGCGGCTGCGGTTGTGATAGATGACGCGCATATTGAAGCCGTGCGCGCCACGCTTGGCGATGGCTTGTCCGATGCGGCCCATGCCGATGATGCCCAAGGTGCTGCCGTGTACCGCCATGCCAGCAAACGACTCCAAGGCCCATTTTTGCCAATGCCCTTCTCTTATGTAACGCTCGCTCTCGGTGACGCGGCGCGCTGCCGCCATCAACAATGCAAACCCGAAGTCAGCCGTGGTCTCGGTCAGCACATCGGGGGCGTTGGTAGCTAACACCTTGTGTCGTGTCATGGCCAGCACGTCAAAATTGTTATAGCCCACGGACAAATTGGCGCAGATGCGCAAGCGCTTGCATGCCGCCAGCACCTCGGCATTGACCGGCTCTATGCCCATGGTCAGCGCGCCGTCATGCTGACTCAGAGCTTGGGTCCAGGTCTGTGGCGTCCACTCAGGATCGGTTTGGTGTGCAGTGACATCGAAATGGGTTTGCAGTCTGTCGATGACTTCTGGGTAGATGGGGCGCGAAACAATGACGGAAGGTTTCATTCGTTCAACATTTTCAATTTAGCCGCCCACCAAGGGGTGATGGCAGGTAACAAGGTCAATGTCCATATGACAACCCAAGCGGTCAAGGGCATCAACATGGTCATGGTTGGAAATTGCGCCACGGTGATGACGGCCAGCACCACGGGTATGACACCGGTTTCACGCACCACGCACAAAAATAATTTTTCTTTCAATGTGATATTGGTCAGCAGCAGGGATGCAAACACGGCCACAGGTCTGGCGATAAAAATAAACATCAAGGACACCAGCAAACCCGACAATGCCGTGTCAGCCAACATGCTCAGTGAAACAAACGGCCCCACCATCATGAAAATCAAAGGCTTGGCCAAACTTTCTATATGTGTTTCCATCTGCTGCAACCCAGCATGGAAATGGTCGTGCTTGTGATTGAAATTGGCCAGCAACCCGGCCACAAAAGCAGCAAGGAAACCATTGCCATGAAGAAATTGCGCTAACAGGAAAGTGGCCAAGGGAATGAAAAGCAGAAAAGCGAAATCGAATGCAGGGTGAGAAATGCCTCGCATGTGTTCGCGCTGACGAAATTTGTCATAGACTTGCATAAGCAGCCAACCCGCCAAACCGGCTACGCAACCAAACAAAAACTGCTGCCCCAGATTTAAAAGGTTATGTGGACTGAACAACTGGTTGGACAAGGCCTCCACGCTGTTCAATTCAATGCGCGCCAATACCATCTGAGCAATGGCTACAGTGAATATGGCACCTACCGCGTCGTTGAGTGCACTTTCAGCCACCGAGACATTAACCACACGTTGGTACACATGCTTGAACATCAAACGCTTCAAAGTAGGTATCAATGCAGCCGGGTCTGTCGAACCAATGATGGCGGACAACAAAGCGGCCTGAGGACCGCTGATGCCCAATGCCAGCAACAAAGGGAACATGACAAAGAAAGTAATGCCGTAACCAACCACGGCAATCAAAAGGGTCGGCCAAGCAATGGCTAGAAATTCAGTCCGGTCAATTTCATCCCCGCCAGACTTCAAAATAACAGCGGCCAACGCAGTGCAAACCACCACAGCCAGCACCAGTTGAATCGACAAAGGCAGCAAGGCATCGTGTAAGACGATGCCAATCAACAATTGCAATGTGAAGCTGGGGAAAACCGTTCCCTCTGACAGCTTGCTGCAAGCCCAGCCGAAACCCAGCATCAAGGACAGGCACCACAAGGTTTGAGCCAGAACCGCCTCGGTAGCTACCAATCCGTCCATGAAAGCCAGCAGTTCATGCGACTGCCAATTGACCCCGGCAGCCAATGCAAACAAGCCAATCAATTTCAAGTAATTCATTCAATGTTTTTCCGTGGTCTGTGATTCATCAGCAAATTGAGCAATACCAAAAACTTGTCTGAGATACGCCAAGTAATTGGTATCCTCGCACATGTTTTTCGAGGGTGTGTCGGACAATTTCGCCACCGGCTGTCCATTGCATTCCACCATCTTGATAACGATTTGTAATGGCTCATAGCCAAGGTCGTTGGTCAAGTTGGTGCCTATGCCGAACGCCAGTTGGCAACGACCGCGAAAGCGTTGGTACAACTCGATAGTGCCAGGCACGGTCAAGCCATCACTGAAGATCAGTATTTTGGTCAACGGATCAACCCGGTTGTTTTTGTAATGCTCGATCATGCGCTCGCCCCAGTTGAACGGGTCACCGCTGTCGTGACGTGCGCCGTCAAACAACTTACAAAAATACATATCGAAATCGCGCAAAAAAGGCTCGATGCCATACACATCACTGAGCGCAATGCCTAAGTCGCCCCGGTACTCGCGCGCCCATGTTTCAAAACCGAACACTTGGCTATCGCGCAAACGGGGACCCAGCGCTTGGCACGCTTGCAGGTATTCGTGCGCCATGGTGCCCAAAGGCGTCAAGCCCAAGCTTTTGGCAAACAAACAATTGCTAGAACCGGCAAAACGCCCAGTCGGGCCCGCTCCCAAACGCGCAGTCAGCACACGCAACACTTCTTCGTGCCAAGACTTGGAAAATCGTCGCCGGGTACCGTAGTCAGCAATCTTCAAATCGTCCAAATCAACGACCTGCAATTGCTCGATTTTGGTTTGCAAGCGCTTGCGCCCTTCCACGTAATCCGGCACCGGTTGGGTGCGGCGGAAATACACCTCGTTGACAATGGCCAGCACCGGAATTTCAAACAAGATAGTGTGCAACCATGGGCCTTTGATTTGAATGTCGATGGAACCATCGGGCAAGGCGTTGACGGTGATGTATTTTTCATTCAGCCTGAACAAGCCCAAAAAATCGACAAAGTCACTTTTGATGAAACGCAATGCGCGCATCCACGCTAACTCTTGTTCTGAAAACTTCAACTGGCACAGCGATTTGATTTCGCTGCGTATCTCGTCCACATGAGGCGCGAGCTGCACGCCGGGTGTGCGGCATTTGAATTTGTAGGACACCTGTGCGCCAGGAAACTGATGCAGCACCGCTTGCATCATGGTGAATTTGTACAAATCCGTGTCCAGCAAACTGGTGATGATCATGGCGCTTCCTGTGTCAATCCAACCAACGGGTGAAGGACGCCACCGGCTCGCGCGGTGTGCGAAACGTGTTGACGATGTCTTTGTCGTCGGCATAACCCAAAGCCATGCCGCAAATCAGCATTTCGTTTTCCTCTGCACCGATGTGCGGCAGGATGATGTTGGCAAAACCGTTCCAAGCCGCTTGCGGGCAAGTGTGCAAACCCATGCCTCTGGCGGCCAGCATCAGGGTTTGCAAAAACATGCCGTAATCCACCAGCGAGCCGCGCCCCATGACTTTGTCCAAGGTAAACATCAAGCCGACAGGCGCATCAAAAAAACGGTAATTGCGCTGGTGCTGCACGTGCATTTTGTCTTTGTCACCTTTGGTGATGCCAAGCAGTCCATACAAGCTCCAACCGTTTTCACGCCGTCTGTCTATAAATGGGCTGACCCATTTTTCCGGGTAGTAGTCGTAGGCCTCGCGGTAATCGGCAGCTTTCTCAGGATGGGCCCTCACCTCGTCGTGCGCGGCGCACACTTTGTCGACCAAACTGTCTCGGCTTTTGCCTTGCAACACATAGACCTTCCACGGCTGGGTGTTGGTCCCCGAGGGCGCGCGCGCGGCCAGTGCCAGCAGTTCTGTCAAAAGCTCGCGCGGCACCGCTTGCTGCGTGAACGCCCGCGCAGACATGCGCGTATCAATCGCTTCTTTCATATTGTTTGAGGTGCTCATGTCAATTTTTCTAAAACAGTTAAGAGAGGTGAAGGCAATGCAGTGACAGCTTTGCGGGTCTGCTTATTCACATACACATGGATAAAGTGCCCGTGCGCTGCGCAAAGCTCTGCGCCTTGTGCAAACACACCGACCTCGTAGCGCACGCTTGAGGTGCCAATGCGCGCGACTTTGATGCCTGCTTGTATGGTTTGGGGAAAAGCCAGCGATGAAAAGAAATTGCAATGCGTTTCCACCACCAGACCAATGGTCTCGCCATGGTGAATATCCAGCGCTCCGTTTTCAATCAGGTAAGCATTGACCGCAGTGTCAAACCACTGGTAGTACACCACGTTGTTGACATGGCCGTAAGCATCGTTGTCTATCCAACGGGTGGCAATGTCTTTGAAGGTTTTGAAAGCTGAGCGCGGCAGCGCTTGGGGTCGGTTGTTGGAAAACGTCATAGCCGTTGATTTTGCCAGTGTTGCCAAGCTGTATGAGCCTCAGTGAATGAATTCATCTGAACCTGCACCGTGTCTGCGATGTCTTTGCCATAACCGCCTGCCATGGCCATGGCCAGTGGAATGCGTTTTTTCCCTGCCCAGTCCAACACCATGCGGTCTCGCGCCATCAAGCCAGCAAAGCTCAACTTCAATCGACCCAAGCGGTCACCTTCGTGCGGATCAGCGCCTGCCAAATAAAAAACCAACCCAGGTGAGCAATCCGCTTCCAATTGCGCCAATGCGTCTTGCAACTGTGCCAAGTACACCTTGTCGGTGCATCCGTCAGGCAATTCAATGTCCAGATCGCTGGCCTCTTTGCGAAACGGGAAATTTTTCTCCCCGTGTATCGACAAGGTGAACACTGACGGGTCATGGCGAAAAATATCTGCCGTGCCGTTCCCTTGGTGCACATCCAGATCGATGACAGCGACTTGTAAAGCATTGCGCTTTTCACGGGCGACTTCAGCTTGCAACAAACGCGCGGCCACGGCCACGTCATTAAACACACAAAAACCGCTGCCCTTATCGGAATAGGCATGGTGGGTACCACCCGCCAGATTGGCGGCCACGCCTTCTTTCATGGCGGTACGCGCCGCGCTGATGGTTGCGCCGACAGAACGTCGCGCACGCTCGACCATGCCATCGGACCAAGGAAAACCAATTTCACGCTGAGCCGCCGGACTCAAACTGCCGTTCACCACCGCATCTATGTAGCCGGGCGTGTGCACCAAGGCGAGTTCGCCGTCGCTGGCCGGTTCAGCCAGTGTCAGTTGTAATTGCGGCAACTCGGCGGCTAATCTTTGGCGCAGCAATTCGTACTTGCCCATGGGAAAGCGGTGTCCGGCGGGCAAGGTTTGAATATGCGTAGCGGCAAAGTAGATGTGCATCCCGGATTATTGGTGACAGTCGAAAACCCGGGGAGCAGACAGACTGAAATCCTGTCCAAATCCGAAATATCGGAAATATTTGCTACATAAATACATATTTATTGACGTTACAAACCAACAAATACATCAAATTGTTATCGAATTAGAGTTTTTATTAATTAATTCGTAATTATCATTTAATTTGATTTTATAAATTCAAATTTTGATGATTTTATTGATTGGCAAATGTCACCGCCACATTTCAATCTTCACCTACAGCCTTGGCTTCATCTCGCTATTCCATGGGTCGAACGGGGTGTTGGCTGCGCCACAAGGGGGACAGGTTCTCAGTGGTGAAGTCGGCATCAGCCAAGCCAGCGTAGGTGGTCAACCTGTCACCACCATCACCCAAAGCAGCAACAAAGCCAGCGTCACAGACAACCAAGCCAAGCTGAGCGCTGCCGGGGTCAGTTTGTCTTGGACCGGGCCCCACCATTGGACGGCAAGTCTGTCATTGGGTCGTGCGCTTGGCAAAACACCGTCATTGCTGTCGGGCTCTTCATCCTTGCACACCAGTGCTTGGCTGGAACTAGTCAAAAAATTCAACTAATAGCAAGTCATTGAGCCATTCAGTCCATCTTTTGTGAGTGTTTTTTAATTAAATAAATAAATTGTTAAGGCGTATTTAATTCAATCAGACTCATTTTTCAGCGCTGCAATTAGGCATTCAACCCTAAATTGCTGCAATGCAACAAAAACCGCTTGATTAAGCTAGTGCAAACCCTATACTTCTATCCATGCTGCGGTGCAACATAAAAGCATGCAGCCACGAGTGAATCTCATAATCAACCTTGAAGGAATTTAACCATGATGACCGCAGAACAAATGATCGCCGCCCAAAAAGCCAATATGGAAACGCTGTTCGGCTTGACCGAAAAAGCGTTTGCTGGCGTTGAAAAAATGGTGGAACTCAACATGGCTGCTGCCAAAGCTGCTATCGCTGATACCCAGTCTCAAGCTCACGCTGTGATGAACGTCAAAGATGTTCAGGAACTGATGGCTCTGCAAGCCGGTTACCTGCAACCCCTGAGCGAAAAAGCCGTTGCTTTTAGCCGCCACGTTTACGAAATCGCTTCCTCTACCAGCAAAGAATTTGCTGATGCGGTTGAAGCCAAAACCTCTGAAGCCCAAAAATCTGTGCACGGTTTGGTCGACTCTGTTTCTAAAAATGCACCTGCCGGTTCTGAAAGCGCCATGGCGATGATGAAGACAGCGATGTCAGCCAGCCAGACCGCTATCGAGAGCGTTCAAAAAGCAGTCAAGCAAGCCACAGAAGCCGCCGAAGCCAACCTGCAAGCCATGGCCACTTCCAACCTTGCCACTGCCACTGCCAAGCCTGCTTCACGCAAGCGTTAATTTGCCCTGAATATTGTCTCCTCGGATCCTCAGGAACGCGGGTTCAGGGATTCGTTTACAAGGCCCGCTCACAAGGCGGGCCTTTTTTTGGCTAATTAAACAAGCCTCATTTCAAAGAACCCGCTTTCAAACAGAAATGCGGGTTTTTTGATAGCTATTGCGCCAACAAAGCCTTTAACTGCGGCAACGCTTGTTTCATGGCGGCGCGCCCGGCTTCTATGCTTTTCTTGCGTGCAGAAAATTCTGTGCTGCCAATGTCCGGCAATGCAGGCCTGACCACCACATCAGCCTGGGCCAGTTCCAACTGGCTGATGCTCTTACCCATGATGCTGAATGTTTGTAACAGCACTTTGAGCATGTCGCTGGTTTTGGCGTCCTCGGGACGGCTGGAAATATCAATCGCCAACACCAGGTCCGCACCCATTTGTTTGGCATAACGCACTGGCACAGGCGACACAAGGCCGCCGTCTACATACTCTTTGCCGCCAATGCGTACCGGCTCAAACACCGAGGGCACTGCGCTAGAGGCTCGAACTGCTGTAGCCACATCGCCCCGCCTGAACAACACACCGTCACCGGTTCGCAAGTCGGTGGCCACTATACCCAAAGGCATTTTCATGTCTTCAATTTTCATGCCGTTCAATTGGCTGTTGATGTATTTGCCCAAGGCTTCACCGCGCAACATGCCGCGCCCGGTGAACGGGTTGGCCCAATCGGTGAATTGCGATTCATCCATGGTGTCAGCCAGCCATTGCAACTGCTGTCCGTTCTTGCCGCTGGCATAAAAAGAAGCCACCACACTGCCCGCAGACGTACCCACCACCAACGCAGGTTTGATGCCTTCTTCTTCCAACACTTGCAAGACACCAATATGCGCAAATCCGCGCGCAGCGCCTCCGCCCAAGGCCAGACCCAGTTTGGGAATTTTCTTGACCGCAGGCGGCGTCTCAACGACCGGCGTGTCCGGCTTGATCACGGGAGGTGGCGCCGTGGCACAAGCGGCCAACAACAAAAGTAGACAAATCGAAAAGGGTCGGTATATGAAAGTCATGGTGTGTCACCGCAAAGTCAAGTTCGGGATTGTGGCAGGACTTCACTGCCATAATCGAACGGCTAAGAGCTGCAAATGCAGCGAATTTTTCATTGAAAGGCTATGTATGCAAATCAAAAATAACGTTTTTATCGTCACCGGCGGCGCGTCTGGTTTGGGCGAAGGCACCGCAAGACTATTGACTCAGCACGGCGGCAAGGTAGTGATTGCCGATATGCAAGACGAAAAAGGCACAGCGATTGCTGCTGAACTCGGCGGCGTGTTTGTGCATTGTGATGTCTCCAACGAAGAGCAAGCAGCCGCAGTGGTGGCCAAAGCGCAAAGCCTGGGCAAGTTATCCGGTTTGATCAACTGTGCCGGCATTGCCACCGCCGAGCGCACCGTCGGCAAATCCGGCCCTCACGTATTGGCTGGCTTTCAGCGCACTATCAATATCAACCTGATTGGCAGCTTCAACATGATCCGCCTAGCAGCGCAGGCCATGAGCACCAACACACCAGAAGAAACCGGCGAACGCGGTGTGTTGATTTCCACCGCCTCTGTCGCTGCTTATGACGGACAGATCGGTCAAGCGGCTTACTCGGCCTCGAAAGGCGGCATCGTTGGTATGACCTTGCCTATCGCGCGTGACTTGTCCAAGCTAGGTATCCGCAACATGACGATTGCCCCCGGGATCTTCGGCACGCCCATGATGTTCTCCATGCCCAAGGAAGTGCAAGAAGCTTTGGCTGCAGGCGTGCCCTTCCCGTCTCGTTTGGGAACACCCCAAGACTATGCGAAATTGGTCATGCATATTTTGGACAACGACATGCTCAACGGTGAAGTGATTCGTTTGGATGGCGCGATCCGTTTGCCCCCCAAGTAATTCACTCAACACCAACCTATCAACCTCACCACCGAGACTGCACACATGTTTTTACGTCGCCTCATCCACGCCTCATGCCTCTTGCTGATTGGCCATTCATTGGCCATGGGACAAACCACGTCATCCACTCAACCTGAGCCGTCAACCGGTCTACAGGCCAGCGCAGGTTTGCAATTCAAACAACGCGGTGTGGCATCTGCACACCCGCTGGCCAGTCAAGCCGGTTACCGCATCTTGCAAGCTGGCGGTTCGGCAGTGGATGCAGCGATTGCAGTTCAATTGGTTTTGACCTTGGTTGAACCGCAATCAAGCGGTATCGGCGGCGGCGCATTCATGCTTCACAACGATGGCCGTCAATTGCAGGTATTTGACGGGCGTGAAACCGCTCCATTGCTTGCGCCCGGTGATTTGTTCATGCTCAACGGCAAGCCTTTGACGTTCAACGATGTGGTCGCTGGTGGTCGCGCAGTGGGTGTGCCGGGCTTGCTACGCATGCTGGCCAGCGCGCATCAGCAGCACGGTAAGTTGGCTTGGGCCAGTTTGTTCGTGCCTGCCATCGAACTGGCGGAGAAAGGGTTTCCCATCAGCCCTCGCTTGCATGCCTTGCTCAAGGCTGAAAAAAGCCTGCTCAAAGACCCGCAATCGGTGGCATATTTTTTCAACCCTGATGGCACCCCCTTGCCTGTGGGTCATGTGTTGACCAACCCCGGCTTGGCAGCTGTTTACAAGGCTGTGGCCAGTCGTGGCATTGAGGCTTTTTATACCGGTGAAATCGCACAAAGCATTGTCAATAAAGTGCAGCAGCACCCTAGCAACCCGGGCTTGTTGACCATGTCTGACATGAAGAAATACCGGCCTGCCATTCGCGACGCCTTGTGTTTTTCTCACACCGCTAGCAACCAGCAAGCCTTGCAAATTTGCGGCGTCGGTGCGCCCTCATCCGGCCTGATTGCCATGGGACAAACCTTCGGTATCTTGTCGCAAAACAACACGCTCAGCAAAGATTTAAACAGTGTGGATTGGCTGCACAACTACAACGAAGCCGCGCGTTTGGCTTTTGCTGATCGGGCCATGTATGTTGCTGATCCAGCCTTCGTGAATCCGCCCGCCAATGACTGGAGCAGTTTGCTAAAGCCCGCGTATCTGCAACAACGCGCCCGTCTGATGGCAACTTACAGAGCACCTGATGTCGCAGCAGGTAATCCTGGCAGCACAGCGTCTTCTTACGCGCCCATGCAAGATGCCGTTGAATACGGCACCAGTCACATCAGCATCATTGATGGGCTGGGCAATGCCGTATCCATGACCAGTTCGATTGAAAGCGGTTTTGGTGCTCGCATCATGGTCAGCTCAGGTGAACGTGGCGGCTTCCTGTTGAACAACCAACTCACCGACTTCAGCTTTTCCCCGCGTGATGAAAACGGCGTGGCTGTTGCCAACCGTTTACAAGCCGGTAAACGTCCGCGCTCCTCCATGAATCCCATATTGGTTTTTGCCACTGACGCACAAGGCCAACGCGGTCCTTTGCAAGTCAACATGGGAAGCCCGGGCGGCGCAATGATCATCCACTACACCAGTCAGAGTTTGTGGGCCATGTTGCACGCCAATATGAACGCGCAAGATGCCATCAAACAACCGCATTCAGGTGTGAGTGCTGCCAACGGTCCGCTGCTGCTCGAGAAGCCCTTGTTCAGTGCTGACACCATGGACAGCCTGCGTGCACGCGGTCATCAAATAGTGCAAATCGATATGAACAGCGGTTTGCAAGTGATTCAACGTGATGCACAAGGATGGTTCGGAGCCGCCGATCCGCGCAGAGAAGGCTCGGTCAGCGGCGACTGATTCGATGGCCATCCCCCAGTCATTCATTCAGGAACTCATCGCCCGTACCGACGTCGTTGACGTGGTCGGGCGCTATGTTCAGCTGAAAAAAGGCGGGGCTAATTACATGGGCTTGTGCCCGTTTCACGGCGAAAAATCCCCTTCATTCACGGTCAGCCCCAGCAAGCAGTTTTTCCATTGCTTTGGTTGCGGCAAAAACGGTAACGCCATTGGATTTTTGATGGAACACACCGGCATGAATTTTGTGGAAGCGGTGAAAGACCTCGCACAGTCTTACGGCCTACAAGTTCCAGAAGACGACACCGATCCGCTAGAGCGTCAGCGCGCGGCGCAACAGCGACAGCGCCAAGCCACCCTCAACGATGTGTTGGAAAAAGCTGCGGAGTCCTACCGCAAACATTTGAAAGCCAGCAGCAAGGCCGTGGCTTATTTGAAAGGACGCGGTCTCACAGGTGAAGTCGCCAAGGACTTTGGTTTGGGTTATGCGCCTGAGGGTTGGCGCAGTCTGGCCAGTGTGTTTCCCGATTACCAGGACGCTTTGCTGGTTGAGTCCGGTTTGGTCATCAGCAACAACGAAGATGCCACCGAAGAAAAACGCTACGACCGTTTTCGCGACCGCATCATGTTTCCGATTCGCAATATCAAAGGCGAATGCATTGGTTTCGGCGGACGTATTTTGGGAGAAGGCACGCCCAAATACCTGAACTCGCCGGAGACACCGGTGTTCAGCAAAGGGCGCGAGTTGTACGGTTTGTTCGAAGCCAGAAACGCTTTGCGAGAAGCCGGTTATGTGCTGGTCACCGAAGGCTATATGGATGTGGTGGCATTGGCGCAGCTTGGTTTTGCCAATACAGTGGCCACCTTGGGCACGGCTTGCACCAACGAGCATGTACAAAAACTGTTTCGCTTCACCGATGCAGTGGTGTTCAGCTTTGACGGCGACGCCGCCGGCAGACGCGCTGCACGAAAAGCATTAGACGGTGCACTGCCATTCGCTACCGATGTACGAAATGTCAAATTTTTATTTCTGCCAGCGGAACACGACCCGGACAGTTTCATCCGCGCACATGGCAGCGAGGCTTTTGCACGCATGGTGTCTGATGCCACACCGCTCAGCCGTTTCATGATCGAGGTGTCACGCGAGGGTTGTGACATTGAAACTGCAGAGGGGCGCGCCATGCTGGCGTCTCAAGCCAAACCTTTGTGGACCGCGCTGCCTGAAGGCGTTTTGAAAACCCAACTGCTGGGTGAATTTGCAGATCTGATCGGCATCGGTGAACGCGAGTTACAAAGACTGTGGCAAGGAACCGGGCAAGCTGCCACCACTGAACGTCAACGTTTTGCGGGCAAAGCCTCCAAGGCCCCTGCCTCAGCCAAGCCTGCGCGTGGCATCGCCATGCGCCACAGACTGCCCACGCGGCAAGACCGGGCATTGCAAATTTTGTTCACCGACATGAACCAATGGTCGCTCATGGCCTTGCCCTTGCAACATGTGTTGATGGATTTACCAGCGCCGCACGGCGCTTTGTTCACCTGGCTGGATCAGCAATGGCAAGAGCACAGTGTGCAACCGCTGGCTGCCTTGCGCGAGGGCTTGCGAGGCCATGAACATGAGTCAGCATTGGCCCATTTGATTGACAGCCATCCGCTTGACATGGATAACGATGCCAGCGAACTGCAAAGCATCATGTTGGAAATGGAAAAAGCGCATCTGTCCGCGCAAATAGATGATCTGACACGGCGCATGGCCACGGACACACAAGCCTATGCCAGCATCAAACTTTTGAACGCGCGTTTAGCAGGGCTAAAAAAAGTGTCTCAGGTATAATCCGTCCTCTTACAAGCGCGACAGCAATACCTCCGGGCCGGCCAACCGCGACACACAGCTCGCAACCCGCCAATTTCCGTAAGGACTGCATACCAAATGTTCGCCCCTCCAGCTTGTTTGCCCTCTTTGATACACATTGACGCGCGGTTCACCTGCGCGTGATTTTCTTTTTGTTGCCCGAGGATTGACATGACTGCCAAAAAAACTGCCAAACCTGCAGCCAAAGCCGCTGCTAAACCCGCTACCAAAGCCGTTACCAAAACTGCAGCCGTCAAATCTGCTGCCAAAGCTCCCCCTTCGAAAACCATGACCAAACCTGTGACAAAAGCTACCGCCAAACCCGCTTTGAAATCTGCTGCCAAACCAGCCCCTAAAGCTGCCGCCAAACCTGCGGCCAAAACACCTGCAAAACCAGTTGCAAAAACAACTGCTAAAACTACCAACAAGCCCGCAGCCACTTCTGCCGAACGCGCCAAGCCGTCCAAAGCCGCCGCTAAGCCAGCGGCCAAAAGCACAGCCAGCAAAAAAGTCCTCACTGAAGTAGAAGATATCGTTGACCTCGAAGCCGAGTTCGCCGAAGAGACGCCAGCCGCCAGCGGCGAAAAGGTCAAGCCTTTGCGCATGAAAATCAGCAAGGCCAAAGAACGCGCCTTGATGAAAGAGTTCGGCTTGGACGAAGCCGTGTTGTCCGAAGAAGACTTGGCCAAGCGCCGCTCGCGTCTGAAAACCCTGATCAAGTTGGGCAAAACGCGCGGCTACTTGACCCACGGCGAAATCTCTGACCACCTGCCCGACAAACTGGTTGACGCAGAAACATTGGAAGTGGTGATCACCATGTTGAACGACATGGGTGTGGCGGTGTTCGAGCAAACGCCCGACGCCGAGATGCTGATCATCAACAACACCGGCCCGACTGTGGCCAGTGAAGAAGAAGCCGAAGAAGAAGCCGAAGCCGCCTTGTCCACCGTAGACAGCGAATTCGGCCGCACCACAGACCCTGTACGCATGTACATGCGTGAAATGGGCACGGTTGAATTGCTGACCCGCGAAGGCGAAATTGAAATCGCCAAGCGCATCGAAGGCGGCTTGATGGCCATGATGGAAGCCATCAGCGCATCCCCCGCCACGGTGGCAGAAATTTTGCGCATGGCGAACGATATCCGCGAAGACAAAGTAGTCATCTCCACCATCGTTGACGGTTTCACCAACGCCAATGAAGCCGACGACTATGTGGCCGAAGAAGACTTCGACGAGTTCGATGACTCTGACGACGACGACGGCAAAGGCGGCTCCAAAGCCCTGACCAAAAAACTCGAAGAACTCAAGAGCGAAGCGTTGACACGCCTGGACCGTATTCA
>Ga0164294_10003489_pt1 | contig 13956 bp, 14 predicted proteins | sample GEODES005metaG_FD_111479 | JGI IMG/M metagenome (GOLD analysis project Ga0164294, IMG submission 111479) | Oligotrophic lake water microbial communities from Sparkling Lake, Wisconsin, USA - GEODES005 metaG | ecosystem: Environmental > Aquatic > Freshwater > Lake | place: USA: Sparkling Lake...
AGTCTTATTGATGGCTGTGAAGAACTCATTGCAGAGTTGGCTGCCAGGTGCCCAACTATCTGCAATCGCTTCTGGGGGATCACCGGATCTGACCTATACGCATGCACTAACTGTTGGTGGGATATACGTAGCGGTTGGAGCAATTGTTGCTTCAGTGCTTTTCGTTCGTCGTGATGTAGCTAATTAGGGACACTCACTCGTAAAACCCCGCTTTTCTAAGGTTGGCCATTTATTCTTTAGACCTTCCCTTTCGAAAGGTTTTGAGTGAAAAAGTTCAGGGCGATCTCGCTTGCTGTAATTCTGGGGCTGTCGATTTCGTCAGTGCCGGCTGTTGCGGTCCCTAAACCGACTCTGGCCGAAATCGAAGCGGCGAAAAAAGTTGAGGCAGCTAAGAAAAAGATTGCTGATGCTCAAGCTGCAAAGTTGGCGGCAGCAAACCAAAGCCTACGTTCGTTAACTGCAAAAGCAAATGCAGCTACCGCTTTATACAGAAAAGCACAGGCTGAGCTAGCAGTCGCTACATCTTTAGCGGTTGCAGCAGAAAAGCATGCAAATAAAACAGCCGTAGCGGTTGCCGCAGCCCACGAAACAATTGGCCGACTTGCAACAAATGCCTACATCATGGGTGGAAGCATGAGCGATATCCAACCATTGCTCAGTGCTAACGGTCCACAAGATTTGATTGATCAATTAGCAACACTTAGTACTTTAGGTGCACAAAACTCTGTTGCTCTTGCACGGTTTAAGGAAGCAGAAGCTGCTGCAAGAAAAGCCAAAGCTGCAGCAGATGCAGCAAAAGCTGTTCAGCAAACAGCAACAGATAAGGTTGCTGCAGCTAAGAAAGTTGCAGATGATGCTAAAGCAGAGCAAGCAAAAGAAGTTGCTAAGTTACAAGCAGTTCAAGATAAATTAATGAAAGAGTTGTTAAGTGCACGAAAGGTGCGAACGACTCTTGAGCAACAACGACAGCTAGCATTGCTAGAAGAAAGCCAAGCGAACACCGCTGCTCAAACTGGTGGACAAAAGAGCGTGTGGCCTGACATTGGATTTAAGGGTCGTTCAACAAGTAGAACAACACAGGCACAACGTGATAAGGCTGTTGCATTTGCAAAGACGCAGGTACTTGCACGTAAGCCATACATTTGGGGATCTGAGGGGCCGAGCTCCTTTGACTGTTCAGGACTCGTTTATGCCGCATATAAATCAGCAGGACTAGGTTGGCCAAACTGGGATCGCCTTAACTCCGCTTTGTACTCGGGGTACACAATGCACGTTTCTCTGAAAGAGCTAGTACCCGGAGACCTACTGTTCTATTCCTATAAAGGAAACATCTCAACAATTCACCACATTTCGATTTACGCTGGTAACGGCATGATGTGGGAAGCAAACTCAAAGGACCGCGGTTTGCTGTACTCAAACATGTATAGCGTTAAGGGCTTAATGCCATTTGGTGGTCGCGTCTAAATCAGCACTACTCTTGTCCTATGACAACAGCAGTTCCTGCAGTTCGTAACGCGGTTCGAACATGGCTGGAAAAATATGAAGCAGGTGACAAAGTACTTGTTGCCGTCTCTGGTGGTGCTGATTCTCTAGCACTTGCTTATGCACTTTCAGTTGAAGCAGAAAAACTTGCGATTACTGTTGTTGGTGTAACTGTCGATCATCAATTACAAGCTGCCTCATCTGCGCAAGCAGAAAAAGTTGTAGCGCAACTTTCAAAGTTTCGACTCACCTGTGTAGTCAAGAGAGTTACAGTTGATATTCAAGAAGGTCTAGAAGCTTCAGCACGCAAAGCCAGATATGAAGCACTCAGTGATGTTGCCAAAAAAGAAAATGCTGTTGCAATTTTTCTTGGCCACACAAAAGATGATCAAGCTGAAACTGTTTTGTTAGGACTTGCTCGTGGTTCTGGAGCACGTTCACTGTCTGGAATGGCACATCACAATGGGCTCTATGTTCGGCCACTTCTAGAAATTACTCGCAAACAAAACGAAGAGTTTTGTAAAGAAATCGGTTTGGATTACTGGAACGATCCACACAACCAAGATCTACAATTTTCACGGGTTCGTGTGCGCACTGAAGCACTTCCGGTTTTAGAAAAAACTATCGGTCCCGGAATTTCAGATGCACTGGCACGTAGTGCGCACCTGTTACGAGATGACGCAGATGCACTTGATCATTGGGCACGGCGTGAAGAAATTCATTTAGATCTTCATGATCTAGATTGCGGCCATTTAGAACAGTTACCTCGAGCTATCCGCACCAGAATCCTTCGATCCGCCATTTATGCCGCGGGTGCCCCATCAGGATCGGTCTCAACAGAGCATGTGAACGCAGTTGAGGCTCTAATCTCCGCGTGGAATGGCCAGAAAGGGCTAGATCTCCCCGGCGGTGTGAAGGTTGAGCGAATTTCGGGCAGACTTTCGCTCTCACCGCACCGACCATAGGGAGAACCGTGGATTTAGAGGCAGTCAAAGGCGATATCGAACGTGTTGTCGTAACCGAAGAACAGTTACAAGCACGCATCAAAGAGCTCGCTGCTCAAGTTGATAAAGATTATGAAGGAAAAGATCTTCTCCTTGTTGGTGTTCTAAAAGGAGCAGTGATGGCAGTTGCCGATCTATCGCGAGCACTGCAACGTCATATTGATATGGATTGGATGGCGGTTTCTTCATACGGCTCGGGAACAAAATCTAGTGGAGTTGTCCGCATCCTCAAAGATCTAGATCGAGATATCACGGGGCGCAATGTTTTGATCGTTGAAGACATTGTTGACTCCGGACTAACACTGTCTTGGTTAAAGGCAAACCTTGAATCTCGCGGTGTTGGTTCTGTCGAAATTCTTTCAATCTTGCGCAAACCAGAGGCAGCCAAAGTCGAAGTTGATGTTAAGTATGTTGGCTTTGATATTCCAAAAGATTTTGTAATTGGATATGGCCTTGATTTTGATGAAAAGTATCGCAACCTTCCATTTATTGCAGTGCTTGCTAAGCACATGTACGAATAAAAATTAGAAACGAGAATCCCCACATATGTCACAAATCCAAAAACCAAAGAAGCCAACGAAGAAAAGTTTCTCAAGCAAAAAGATGCCCAAGAAGGCCGCGACAACCACGGGCAAGATTTTTCGAGGGCCTCTTTTCTGGATAGTTACAGCCATTTTGGCAGTCACCGTTTTTGGACAAATTACATCTGCTGGAAATAGCTATACACAGATCGAAACATCACAGGCAATCGATGCAATAACACAGTCAAAAGTATTATCAGCTGAACTTGTGGACAAGCAGCAAAAAATTCGCTTGATACTTACCCCTGGCAGCACAATTAAGGGCTCTTCAAAGGTTGAATCTTTCTATGTTGCACGTCAAGAACCAACATTGGTTGATGCATTAACAGCCAACCCACCTTCAGGTGGATGGAATGTAAAGGTTCCTTCGCAGTCACTTCTTGTTTCATTCCTCTTCTCCTTCCTGCCCTTTTTGCTTATTGGCTTCTTGTTTTTCTGGATGATGAGTCAAGCCCAAGGTGGAAACAAAGTCTTCCAATTTGGGAAGTCTCGCGCAAAATTACAGGACAATGATGTTCCTAAGACAACATTTAAAGATGTTGCAGGTGCTGACGAAGCTCTGGCTGAGTTAGATGAGATTAAAGATTTTCTTGCAAAGCCAGAAAAATATGCACCGCTTGGTGCAAAGATTCCTAAAGGCGTTTTGTTATTTGGCCCTCCAGGAACAGGTAAAACACTTCTGGCTCGCGCTGTTGCAGGTGAGGCTGGTGTTCCTTTTTATTCAATTTCAGGATCTGACTTTGTAGAAATGTTTGTCGGAGTTGGTGCAGCGCGTGTTCGCGATCTGTTTAATCAGGCAAAGGCAAACTCCCCTGCAATTGTTTTCATTGATGAAATTGATGCTGTTGGTCGCCAGCGTGGTGCAGGCATGGGTGGTGGGCACGATGAACGTGAACAAACTCTGAACCAATTGCTAGTTGAGATGGATGGCTTTGAAGAAAACTCAAAGGTTATCTTGATTGCTGCAACAAACCGTCCCGATGTTTTAGATCCAGCATTGTTACGCCCAGGTCGCTTTGATCGTCAGATCGCTGTTGATCGTCCTGACCTAAAGGGCCGCGAAGCAATCTTGCAGATTCACGCCAAGGGCAAACCATTAGGTGATCAGGTAAAGCTAGTTGATTACGCACGTCGCACGCCTGGTTTTACTGGCGCTGACCTAGCAAATGTATTGAATGAGGCAGCACTGCTAACTGCACGTGAGGACAAGGCTGTTATCGGAAACCCTGAGTTAGATGAAGCTATTGATCGCGTTATGGCAGGGCCACAACGAAAGTCTCGCTTAATGAGTGATGAAGAACGTCGCGTTACCGCTTATCACGAAGCAGGTCACGCACTTGTTGCACATGCTTTGCCACATACAGATCCTGTTCACAAGGTCACAATCATGCCTAGAGGTCGAGCCCTGGGATACACCATGGTTCTGCCAGATGAAGATAAGTACTCAACAACTCGCAATCAATTACTTGATCAATTGGCATATTCCCTAGGTGGTCGTGCAGCAGAAGAGTTGATCTTCCATGATCCATCTACCGGTGCATCAAATGACATTGAAAAGGCAACTGAACTTGCCCGTGCAATGGTTACGCAATACGGAATGACTGAAGCGATCGGTGCGATCAAACTTGGTGGTGGTTCATCTGAACCATTCTTGGGTCGCGATTTTGGTCATCAACGTGACTACAGCGAGAACATTGCAGGTGTAGTTGACCGTGAAATTCGACGGTTGATTGAAAATGCACATCAAGAGGCATTTGATATCCTGGTTGCTAATCGCAAAATACTTGATGAGATGGTGATTCAGCTTCTTGAAAAAGAAACTTTGAACAAGGATGAAATCGCTGCAATCTTTAAAAAGGTAAAGCTAGTTACAAAGCGTCCTGCATGGACTGGCTCTGCAACTCGTATTCCTTCCGAACAACCACCTGTTGATGTCCCAGAACGTGTCATAGAAGCACCTGTGGAACCAAAGAAACCAGCACGTCGCAAGAAGGCTGCAAGTGACGGTAAATAAACTCACTGTGACTGATGGGCGTGCATCAGGCCCTTATGACCAAGAGCGTGCTGAAAAGGCTGTGCGGGAACTACTTTTTGCCCTCGGCGAAGACCCAGATCGAGATGGATTAAAGGAAACACCTGCTCGTGTCGCCCGTGCCATGAAGGAAAATTTTGAAGGTCTGTGGCAATCACCTGAAGATGTATTAACAACTACTTTTGACATTGGACATGAAGAGTTAGTGATCGTTCGTGACATCGAAGTCTTTTCACATTGTGAACACCATTTAACTCCATTCCATGGTGTTGCCCACATTGGTTACATCCCCCGTGGCAAAATTACAGGACTTTCAAAGCTTGCACGATTAGTAGATCTCTATGCAAAGCGCCCACAAGTGCAAGAGCGCTTAACAACACAAATTGCAGACGCAATGGTCAAAATTTTAGATCCATTGGGTGTTATCGTGATTATTGATTGTGAACATTTGTGTATGTCAATGCGCGGAGTTAAGAAATCTCATGCTCGTACAACTACATCTGCGGTACGCGGTGCACTCACTAATGCCGCTACACGCGCAGAGGCAATTTCACTAATCACTAAAGCATAAATCTTATGCTTATCATGGGCATTCTAAATGTCACTCCTGACTCCTTTGCTGATGGTGGAAGGCACTATGATTTTGATTCGGCCGTAGCTCGTGGTTTAGAAATGATTTCAGAGGGCGTTGACATCATTGATGTCGGTGGAGAATCAACTAGACCTGGCGCAGATCGCGTCAGTCAAGAGGAAGAAATATCACGCACAATTCCTGTTATCAAAGAATTGGCAAAACATGGGGCCAGAATTAGCATCGATACCATGCGTGCAAGCACGGCAGAGGCTGCACTACATGCTGGCGCATCAATTATTAATGATGTCAGTGGGGGATTAGCAGATCCAGAGATGTTGCACACCGCTGCGCGATTAAAGGTGCCGTATATAGCGATGCACTGGCGTGGGCAGTCAAAAACCATGGATTCAAAGGCCATATATAAAGATGTTGTCAGTGATGTGATTTCAGAGCTTCAAGAGCGCATTAATGCTGCTTTAGATGCGGGCATCGAAAAAAATAAACTGATTATTGATCCAGGTTTGGGTTTTGCTAAAGATGCCGAACACAACTGGGCAATCATTGATTCAATTCACAAGTTTGTTGCTGTGGGTTACCCAGTATTAGTGGGCGGATCACGCAAAAGATTTTTAGGGGGCCAAACACCAGATGAACGAGAACAAGCAACAGTTGATCTAACTAAGCGCCTTGCCTCTTCTGGTGTGTGGGCGGTTAGAGTTCATAGCGTGAAACCACATAGAGAGGTGCTTGGGGCATGAGCGATCAAATAGTTCTGACAGGCATCCATGGTTTTGGTTATCACGGATTATTTGAGCAAGAGCGCAAAGATGGTCAAGATTTCTTTGTGGATCTAACCCTTTCAGTTGATCTGGCTGCTGCATCACATTCAGATGCAATTGAAGACACTGTTAACTATGCAGAGATTACTGAGTTGGTTCTTGAAGAGATTGTCAGTAATCCAGTCAATCTGATTGAAAAACTTGCTGTTCGAATTGCAGATCGTGTTCTTAATCAACACACAAGAGTGCACGCTGTAACCGTGACTGTGCATAAGCCACAAGCACCAGTTGCCGTCCAGCTAAAAGATATTGCGGTAGTAGTAACTAGATCACGATGAAAGCAGTAATAGCACTTGGTGCAAACATTGGTCACCCCAAAGAAAATCTTGAGTTAGCAATTGCCCTGCTGCAAGAGGCAACAGATGTCATAGCGGTTTCTTCTCATTACACAACCGCACCCGTTGGTGGACCAGAGCAACCTGATTACTTAAATGCGGTATGTATTATTGAAAGCGATCTACCCGCAATGGATTTGTTATCTTTGCTCCACGGCATCGAAAAAAGCATGGGTCGGGAGAGAATTGAGCATTGGGGACCTCGCACAATTGATTTAGACCTCATTCAATATGGAGGATTATTAAGTAAAGCCGACGAACTTCAATTGCCTCATCCACGTGCGCATGAACGTCGCTTTGTTTTGCAGCCCTGGTTTGAAATTGAGCCTGATGCAATCCTGCTTACCCACGGATCAATTAAAGAACTTTTGGAGCAATTGCCTGCTTAGAGGTAAACTCAGCAGTATCTCGCCCGGTACCCCACGAAAGGACTGGAGCCACTGCAATGACTGTATTAGTGCCAACGATGGGTGCCTTGCATAAAGGTCACCAAGCGCTGATTAAACGCGCGCGCACATTAGATAAAGATGTCGTTGTGAGTATTTTTGTTAATCCATTGCAGTTTGATAACAAGGAAGATTTAGAAAAGTATCCTTCTTCGCCACAGCGCGATATTGAGATAGCAACAATTGCTGGAGCAACAGAGGTTTGGTTTCCTGAGTATGAGGATCTATATCCAGAAGGGTTTCAAACAGTAAGCGCAGGTCCTTTGGGAGAGCTCTATGAAGGAGCATCACGCCCTGGGCACTTTGATGGTGTTGTAACTGTTCTAGATCGATTATTTACAATTGCAAAGCCAGACAAGGCTATTTTTGGTGAAAAAGATTTTCAGCAATTAACAATTGTGAAAGCGATGAAAAGTAAGGTCGAAATCATCGGCGTTCCAACAGTCCGTGAATTTGATGGGCTTGCAATGTCATCAAGAAACATTCAACTCAGTGAGGCAGGGCGCAATACAGCCTTAGTGATTCATCGTGCCCTGGCTGCGGCAAAACTTGCCCCAACAGTAGAAATTGCACAGGAAATTTTGAATACAACGCTATCGACTGAACCTGGTTTTCAAAAAGATTACGCCACCATAATTGACGAAAGTAATCTTTCACTGGCTAGTGATTCGACAAAGGACCGCAGAGCAATAATTGCTGGTTGGGTCGATGGTGTTCGGCTAATTGACAACATGCCAATGGTGGGGAGATGACATGTTATTAACAGTTGACGTGGGAAACACAAATACAGTTCTTGGCATTTTTGATGACAAAGAAATGCTTCGCTCATGGAGAGTAAAAACTGATCCACGTAGTACTGCTGATGAACTGTGGTTGCAATACCGCGCATTAGTGGAGGATTACAACCTAACCGGATTGGCTATTTGCTCAACCGTACCGGCGACTTTGCGTGAACTTCGTACAATGATTTCTGATTATTTTGCCGATGTACGGGTAACTATCGTTGAACCAGGCATTAAAACCGGTGTTCCGCTCTTAGTTGATAACCCTAAAGAAATTGGTGCAGACCGCATCGTTAACACATTGGCAGCTCATACTTTGTATGGAGGACCTGCCATCGTTGTTGATTTCGGAACATCAACAAATCTAGATGTTGTTTCACCAACCGGTGAATTCTTAGGTGGAGCACTTGCACCTGGTATCGAAATATCCGTTGACGCCCTAGCTGCTCGCGCTGCCCAGCTTCGCAAAGTTGAATTGATTAAACCAAAGAATGTCATCGGCAAGAACACTGTTGAAGCGTTGCAATCCGGGACGATTTATGGGTTTGCAGGTCAGGTCGATGGATTAGTCGATCGCATTACGGCTGAACTTTTGGATTCATATTCAGAAAAGCCAACGGTCATTGCCACGGGTGGGTTAGCACCGCTCATTATTGGAGTCTCAGAAACAATCGACCATCACGAGCCTGATTTAACCCTCATTGGCCTTCGCCTAATTCACGAACGAAATGCTTAACTCGGTAGACTTCGCGATCTATGAGCACCGAAAACCAACCTTCTGAAGAGGATCTGCCTGAGCAGCTCCGGATTCGTCGTGAAAAGCGCGCCTCATTATTAGAGCGAAATATCCAGCCATATCCAGTTTCAGTGCCTCGCACAAAGTCACTTGTTGAAATTCGAGAAAAGTATGTTGGTTTAGAAATTGATATTGCAACTGGTGATATTGAATCCTTAACAGGACGAATCATTTTTAAGCGCGATACGGGCAAGTTATGTTTTGCAACTCTACGAGAAGGTGATGGCACAGAACTGCAGGCAATGTTGTCATTAGACAAGGTTGGCCAAGATGTTCTTGATTCCTGGAAATCAGATATTGATCTAGGTGACATTGTTTCTGTTACCGGTGAAATCATCACATCAAAGCGCGGAGAACTTTCAATCCTTGCTAATTCGTGGACTCTGGCATCTAAGTCGTTGCGACCTTTACCCAATGATCACAAGCCGATGTCTGAAGAGACTCGTGTTCGCATGCGATATGTGGATTTAATTGTTCGCCCTGAAGCACGTAGTAATGCCCGTATGCGCCCAACTGTGATGAAGTCACTTCGTGAAACATTTGATGCCGCACAATTTGTTGAAGTCGAGACACCAATGCTTCAGGTTATGCATGGTGGCGCAGCAGCACGGCCATTCAAGTCTTTCTCGAACGCTTACGACATGGACTTGTTCCTTCGCATCGCACCCGAACTTTTCTTAAAGCGCTGTGTTGTTGGCGGGATTGAACGAGTATTTGAAATTAACCGTAACTTCCGCAATGAAGGTGCTGACTCATCGCACTCTCCAGAGTTTGCAATGATTGAGAGCTATATGGCTTATGGTGATTGGATGTCTATCGCTGACTTAACTCGCTCCCTTGTGCAGAACGCGGCCATGGCAGTTGCTGGATCACATGTAGTTACTCACCATGATGGACGCCAAGCTGACCTTGGTGGGCAGTGGAAACAAATCTCCTTATATGACGCTATTTCTAACAGTGTTGGTCAAAGCGTTACAGCACTGACCCCAATTGCAGAGCTGAAAAAGATAGCCGAAAAGCTGGGAATGAAGATTGATCCACAGTGGATCACCGGAAAACTGGCAGAAGAAATCTTCGAACATGTCGCACGTCATGAATTAGTTGAACCAACATTTGTTATGGGCTTCCCAGTTGACACATCACCTCTTGTTCGTGCTCATCGCGAGCTTCCAGGAGTTGCTGAAAAATGGGACTTATACATTGATGGTTTTGAACTTGCAACCGGTTACTCAGAATTGATTGATCCTGTTGTTCAGCGCGAGCGATTAGTTGAGCAAGCAACACTCGGTGCAAAAGGTGATCTTGAAGCAATGCAGGTTGATGAAGACTTCTTGCGCGCAATGGAGTTTGCGATGCCACCAACTGGCGGAATGGGAATGGGCGTTGATCGTTTGTTAATGGCACTAACAGGTCTTGGAATCCGCGAAACAATTTTGTTTCCACTTGTTAAACCAGAAGTTGAATAATTAATGCAGATTCGTACCGCTCGCACCAGTGACATTAAGGGCATTCGTCAATTAATTGATTCGTACTCCCCGCAAGGTCGACTGCTTACAAAAGAAACTGTAACCTTGTATGAGAGCGTTCAAGAGTTCACAGTTGCTGTTGAAGGTGATGAAGTTGTTGGTTGCGGTGCTTTGCACGTCTTGTGGGAAGACTTAGCTGAGGTTCGCACGGTTGCTGTTTCAGAAAAGCTTCGCGGAAAAGGTGTTGGTCACCAAATTCTTGAGTCCATTATTGTTCGAGCACGCCAGATCGGTGTTGAACGAATCTTTTGTTTAACCTTTGAGACAGAGTTTTTTGGCCGTCATGGTTTTGAAGTTATAGAAGGAACTCCGGTAGAGCCTGAAATTTATGCCGAGCTCTTGCGCTCATACGATGCCGGTGTGGCTGAGTTCTTGGATCTTGAGTCGGTAAAGCCCAACACCCTGGGAAATATCCGAATGCTCAAAAAGCTGTGACCGCCTAGATTTACCCCACAATTGGCCCTAACCCCGCCATATATGGGGTTACACAACTCAGTAAGCAATCCACCTCGCGAGCGTAGCCCCGCAGGTATTAGGCTTAACGAAAGATCAACCCAGAGGAGCACCGCCCATGTTTGAGCGCTTTACCGACCGAGCCCGCCGAGTTGTTGTGCTGGCCCAAGAAGAAGCACGCATGCTCAATCACAACTACATCGGCACCGAGCATATTTTGCTTGGACTCATCCATGAGGGTGAAGGTGTTGCAGCAAAGGGACTTGAATCTCTAGGTATTTCACTTGAAGGTGTTCGCGCACAAGTTGAAGAGATCATCGGACAAGGTCAGCAAGCACCAAGTGGCCATATTCCATTTACTCCGCGTGCGAAAAAAGTTCTAGAACTTTCACTTCGTGAAGCGTTGCAGTTAGGTCACAACTACATCGGTACAGAACACATACTTCTTGGTTTGATCCGTGAAGGTGAGGGAGTGGCCGCACAAGTTCTCGTAAAGCTTGGAGCAGATCTCAATCGTGTTCGCCAACAAGTCATTCAACTTCTTTCTGGTTACCAAGGAAAAGAAGCGGTACAAACTGGCGGACCAGCTGAAGGTACTCCGGCAACTTCACTAGTTCTTGATCAATTTGGACGAAACCTCACACAAGCTGCCCGTGAAGGAAAGCTTGATCCAGTTATTGGTCGCGAAAATGAAATTGAACGTGTGATGCAGGTTCTTTCACGTCGCACAAAGAACAACCCAGTTCTCATCGGTGAACCAGGTGTTGGTAAGACAGCCGTTGTTGAAGGACTTGCACAAGCGATCTATAAGAACGATGTCCCAGAAACTTTGAAAGACAAGCAGCTGTACTCATTAGATTTAGGTGCACTTGTTGCAGGTAGCCGCTACCGCGGAGATTTTGAAGAGCGCTTGAAGAAGGTGCTTAAAGAAATTAAAACTCGCGGAGACATTATTCTTTTCATCGATGAAATTCACACACTTGTTGGCGCAGGTGCTGCAGAAGGTGCGATTGATGCAGCAAGCATCTTGAAGCCAATGCTTGCACGTGGCGAGCTACAGACAATCGGTGCAACAACTCTTGATGAGTACCGCAAGCACGTTGAGAAGGATGCAGCCCTAGAGCGCCGCTTCCAGCCAATTCAGGTAAAAGAGCCTTCTGTTGCACACACAATTGAGATTTTGAAGGGTCTTCGCGATCGCTATGAAACTCACCACCGCGTTTCAATTACCGATGGCGCACTTTCAGCGGCTGCAAACCTTGCAGATCGTTATGTTTCAGATCGTTTCTTGCCAGACAAGGCGATTGATCTTATTGATGAAGCAGGTTCACGCCTTCGCATTAAGCGCATGACAGCCCCTGCCGAACTTCGCGAGTTTGATGAAAAGATTGCAAATGCTCGCAAGGAAAAAGAGTCTGCGATTGATGGACAAGATTTTGAATTAGCAGCAACACTTCGCGATAAGGAAAAGACCCTTATTTCTGAAAAGGTAGTAGCCGAAAAGAATTGGAAGGCTACCGATCTAGATAAGGTCACCGAAGTTGATGAAGAACTCATTGCTCAAGTTTTGTCTGCTTCAACCGGAATACCAGTCTTCAAGTTAACTGAAGAAGAGACCGCTCGTCTGCTTCGAATGGAAGATGAACTACACAACCGTGTTATCGGACAAGATCAAGCGATCAAGGCGCTGTCACAAGCAATTCGTCGCACACGCGCAGGTCTTAAGGATCCACGTCGTCCTGGCGGATCATTTATCTTCGCTGGTCCTTCAGGTGTTGGTAAGACTGAACTTTCTCGCACACTTGCAACATTCTTGTTTGGTGATCAGGATGCGCTAATCCAACTTGATATGTCTGAGTACTCAGAGCGTCACACCGCTTCACGCTTATTCGGTGCACCTCCAGGATATGTTGGATATGACGAGGGTGGACAGCTGACTGAAAAGGTTCGCCGTCGCCCATTCTCAGTCGTCCTCTTTGATGAAATCGAAAAGGCACACCCAGATATCTTCAACTCACTTCTACAGGTTCTAGAAGATGGGCGCCTTACAGATGCACAAGGTCGCACCGTTGACTTCAAGAACACTGTCATCATCATGACAACAAACCTAGGAACTCGTGATATCTCTAAGTCACTCGGGCTTGGCTTTGCCAACAGCGGCGATGAACTCACCAATTACGAGCGCATGAAGGGCAAGGTCAGTGATGAACTCAAATCACACTTCCGCCCTGAGTTCCTTAACCGTATCGATGACATCATCGTCTTCCACCAGTTGACTAAGCCTCAGATTATTCAGATCGTTGATCTCATGTTGAAAAATCTAGATGATCGTTTGCAGTCAAAGGACATGGGCATCGAGCTAACGCCTGTTGCTAAAGATCTTCTTGCAGAGCGTGGTTACGATCCACTTCTTGGCGCGCGTCCATTACGTCGTGTTATTCAGCGAGAGATCGAAGATGCACTCTCAGAGCGCATCTTGTTTGGCGAGCTAAAGGCTGGCGAGATCATCGTTGTTGATGTTGAAGGAGAGGGCACAGAAGCTGTCTTCACATTCAAGGGAGCGCTTAAGACTGCAACGCCTGACACTCCAGGAGATCTTGCAGAAGCACCAACTGCTTAATTAACTTCCTAGTTTTTTAAGTGCTTCTCCGCTAACGCGATAGACGGTCCACTCATCCATGGGCACTGCCCCTAAGGATGTGTAGAAATCAATGCTTGGTTGGTTCCAATCCAGAACCCACCACTGCAATCTTTCGTAATTGCGTTCCACGCAGATCTTTCCGAGCTCTTTTAGAAATGCCAATCCATATCCTTTGCCGCGATATGCGGGATCAACATAGAGATCTTCCAGATAGATACCAGGCTTGCCAACCCATGTTGAGTAGTTAAGAAACCAAATAGAAATGCCGACTACAAGACCGTTATCTTCTGCAACGTGGCAGTAGGCAACTGGATTTTCTCCAAAGATTGTTTCTTCGATTTGTTCGATCGTCGCTTTTGCCTCGAGCGGTGCTTTTTCATACTCAGCAAGATCTTTGATTAGCTGATGTATGCGGGGTGCATCTGCTTTGGTTGCGTAACGAATCATTGCGGCAGTCTATAGCGG
>Ga0164294_10003491_pt1 | contig 13952 bp, 11 predicted proteins | sample GEODES005metaG_FD_111479 | JGI IMG/M metagenome (GOLD analysis project Ga0164294, IMG submission 111479) | Oligotrophic lake water microbial communities from Sparkling Lake, Wisconsin, USA - GEODES005 metaG | ecosystem: Environmental > Aquatic > Freshwater > Lake | place: USA: Sparkling Lake...
CCAGCACATCATCTTTTTTGGGCCAACATTGTTGCCCTCGGGCTCTGGACGAGTTTTTACTTATTGAACTAAATTCCGTACTTTTTTTGGGTTGCAGTTCTGGCTAAATGGTTGGTGATGAGCCACAGCATTCAATCACTGAATTGGCTCGACCGGTTCGGTTTCGCCTCCCGCCATTGCTCATTCGCTAATAAAGCAGGGCGGTTTTTACGCCGCAGATTCATCCGAGGGCTTCAGGCTGCCTTCTGGGAGTTTATGAGGATTTGTTGTGGTGAGATCTCTTGGTTAGGCATTCCTAGTGGCACTTTTTCCTTGTATCAGTCCCTCCGCTGGGGAGACCCTGCGCTGGAGGGCAGGATTGTAATTGAGGACCAAGGAGTTCCAAAAATTTCACAACAGTCTATTGCTGTTATCTGCGGTTTGGAACAACACCAAGAGCAGCCTTGGCCCATCGTCTGGACCAAGCACCGCAATGCCAGGCTCGTCGCAAGCTCTTTGGCCCTCTTCAACGAGAAAAAAGAACTTTGTTTGGAATCAGTTTACGGAGAAGCCCGGTGGCGGGATGACCCTGCTAGTCGTACCCTTTGGCTTCCAAAACCTGCCTATTTAAAGGGTCGATGGACGAGTATTGTCTCCAACTGGAATCCCTTGGATGGCAGCCCTGTGTACGGTCACTGGCTTCATGATGCGCTGCCCCGTTTGGCTATTTTGGAAAGTCTGCCCCGCGACACCCAGATTATCGTCCCGCCCTTTCTCAAGCCGGTATTTTGGGAAACGTTGGAGCTGCTGGGCCTGAAAGATCGGTGCCGCCCCACTTCGGAAACTCATCTGCTCATTGAGGAATACCATTTTTCCTCACCCACAAGCATGATCACCTGCTATAACCCCTATTCGATACATTGGATGCGAAAGTCCTTTTTGCCCAAGGTCGCCAACTCCCCCTTTTCCGGACCAAAGAAATTCTTTTTTGCTCGAAGCGGAAAAAGAAGGGCGATTGAAAATATGGCCGAGGTAACGGACTTTCTCGCCTCCCGTGGATGGAATGTGATTCGGGATATGGATTTGACCTTTGCCCAAACCGTCAAACTTTTTTCCGAGGCTACGGACATTTGCGGGTTTTCTGGTAGCAATATGTGCAACGTGATGTTTAGCCCGCCACACTGCAAGGTTTTGAACTTGGTTCCCAATATCCCTTTGGATGGCTTCGTCGATATGATTGCCCCGGTCGTCGACCTTGATTACCGCGCCTTGGAACTAGAAGCTGGTGGTCCCTACGCTGCTCGGCCAAGAGTTAGCCTAGACCAGATTCAAAAGGGGCTGGAATCAGCAGGCTATTAGGACTTTCCGGCCAAGAGAATTGGTCCTTGAAAATTCTTCTCTACACCGATCTCACCATTCGCCTTGACCAGCTTTTCTGGCACCGCGACCTTGGCCTTTTGACAAAAGCTTTTCGTGACCTCGGCCACGATGCCTACCTTGTCGTGCACCCCGCGGTTGATCCCTTATCAAAAATCAAAAATCCAACATCAAAAATTCCTGAAGAGCCAGTCCTCTGGCCTTCTCCCTCTGAAGTCCGCAACCCCATCTGGTGGCAATTCCAAAAGCCCGATCTCGTTATTCTTGGTCTCTGGACCCGACCCAAGTACGACCCCATCCGCCGTGCCGCCCTCTCCGCCACGTCCCACGTCATCGAACGAGCCGATAGCGACGGCATGCGCACCGCTTCTTGCGGTCTCCTCACCTACGCAAAACGTCGCTTCGACTACTTCCGCGACCGCACCTACCGCTGGCCATCTCTGCTCTCCATCCCTGCCTCAATTTTTTACTCCTTCGCCTCCATCATCGCCACCCCTTGGATCGAGGCCCGTTTGGCCGAAACCTTGAAACTTCTGCCTGCGCTCATCGTGGAAACCCCGAAAGCTATGCGACTTTGGAAATCCCTTGCGACTCGTCTGGGGGCCGACCCAGAAAAGATTCACTGCGTTCCTCACCCCATTCAAACCGATATCTTTAAATTCGACCCCACCATCCCCAAAAAAAACCAGATCATCTCCGTCGGTCGCTGGGACTCTTATCAAAAGAATTTACCTCTCCTCTTGAAAACCCTGCTGTCTTTCTTAAGCCGGAATCCAGACTGGACTGCCCTGATTGTCGGCTCGGGTTTGCCCCTTCACGCCTGTCACCCTCGCATCCGATTCTCCCCCCCCTTACGGCCCCGGATTTTGGCCCGGGGTATGCATTCATCGAAAATCTTTCTTACCACTTCCCGCTTCGAAAGCTTCGGCCTGGCAGAAAAAGAAGCGGAATTTTGCCGCTGCCGGGTAGTAGCGTTGGATACCTTTACGCCTCCCTTTCTTTCAGTCCAGCTTCAGTCGGATTTATTGGTGGCCCAAATGATACAGTATGCCAAGGAGGGGTCATTCCCCCCCAGATCGACCAGAAGTAAACAGTGTGCTCCAGAGGCAGTTGCACACCGGTTTTTGCAAATTTCTTGTGGCAAAGGAAAAACATCTTCTGCTTTTTGATTCCGAGGAAGGGGAACGCTGCGTAGGATGCTTTATGTCCTGTTGCAGGCTTTTCCAAGGTGGCGCTGTCCCGAAATTGTCGATTGCCCAAGAGGCCTCGTAGCCGCGTGAACCGGACTCGCAGATTTATTTCAGGGATAGCCTCTGGATACATATCTATTCTATGCAACATCGCTTACACGGCGGCTTCTATACCTTTGGCGCTCCATTACCTCACCAAGGAGGAATTCGGTCTCTGGGCTCTGGCTCAGCAAATTGCCGGGTATCTCTTGATGCTCGATCTAGGTGTTTCCTTTTCCCTAAATCGCCTGATTGCCGACCAGAAGGAGCGAGTCGATTCTCCAGCCTATCGAAATTGGCTAAAAAATGGGGCTTTAACCTTTGCCTGCTTGGGCACGCTAATGTTTGCCATGGGCAGCGGTTTTGCCCTGCTGTCTCCCAGTCTTTTTGCCATAAAAGAAACTCTGGCCAGAGAACTTACAATTATTCTTTTAATCCTGACGGTTGTAAATTCTATCTCCTTTTCCACCAGAATTTTTGCCGCGCCTCTTTGGGCTTTCCAAAGAATGGATTTCGCAAATTTGTTGGCTGCCCTGTCTTTGGTTACCAATTTCGCCGTGCTTTGGCTGTGTTTCCAAATGGGCCTTGGAGTTTATAGCCTGGCCCTCGCGGGAATTCTTCCCTGTTTCCTCGTTCCATTCTTGACGTATCTTTTTTGTAAAAAAAGGCACTACTATCCCTTGTCATTTTGGGGCGGCTCATTTCGTTCTGATTATTTGAAAAGGTTATTTAGTTTCAGTAAGGATATTTTTGAAATATCGATCGGGTCCCACTTGCTGCAGACAAGTCAGGTAGTGATTCTAAGCAGGATCTGTGGATTGGAAACGGCAGCAGTATTTGCCATTGGAACAAAGCTTTACACATTAATTTCGCAGCTGATTTACAAAATCGTCGAGTCTTCAGCGCCTGGTCTCACGGAGATTTTTATTTCCGGCAATTCCAAGCTTTTTCGTGAACGCCTAGATCTGCTTGTTTCTTTGACACTTTTCTCCGGATTTGTGGGGGCTTTGTGCCTCTTCTTTTTCAACCATTACTTTGTGGATATTTGGACTCAAAGGGCTTTTTCGTGGCCTCAAACAAATGATATATTTTTAGCTTTAACAATTATTTGTACCGCGTTTTCAAGATGGTTGATTGGCTTATTCGGCATCGTTGCGGATTATAGATCAGTCCGCCATTTGTATATCATTGAGGCAACGGCTTTTATAATAGCTGCAATTTTCTTTGCCTTTTTGTTTGAAATCAAGGGCGTTTTGTTTGCAGCCATCGCTTGTCATGCAGCCATTACCATTCCTTTTGCATTTTTCTCCTTTAGGAAGGCGACCGGGCTTGCCCATTTATTTCGGCCTTTTTGCATCGCCATTATTTTGCTTTCTTTATACATGTTTATCCAGACGGGTAATCACTTCTGTTTTTTAAGTCAACTGGACCGGTTTTTTTTGTTTTTGTTCCTGACCTTAATCTTTATTGGGCTTGGTGTTCTTTATATTTTGCCCCGAGAATTATGCAGAGGTTTTATTACGAAAATTGTTTTCTTTAACAACTCTTTAAGATGACGGGAATTACCATACCAAGGGTTGCCAAATCTCTGGCGAGAAGAGCATGGCCTATCATCTCAAAACTGGCCGGGGATTCTCCATTTTGCCCATGGTCTTCATGTTTTTCACTTTTATATCCTGGCGTTCGTTGGAGTCGCCCCCCCCTGCAAATCACTAAAATTAACCAAGACGAAGACAAGGTTCTCTTATCTTTCGACAACAGGCATTTTTGGTTTCCCAGAGGTACTATCCTTAATCAAGAGCTTTGGAACGAGTACCTAGTCGTTTTTTGGAACTCGCCTTCGAATTTTCACTACTACTCTAAATCTTTTTCAATGTTAAATCAGGGTGACGTGGTTGTTGATTGCGGAGCTTGTGAAGGTTTTTTTGTTGCAAAAGCACTTGAAGAAGGCGCGTCCAAGGTGTTTGCGATCGAGCCTAATCCGCTTATGGTTCGTTGTCTCGAAAGAACATTTGAAAAAGAAATTCTTAGCAACCGCGTTGTCATTGTGCCTTTCGCCTTGGGATCTACAGAAAAAGATATTTATTTTAATTTTGACGCCAGGAATCCTTTTTCCGGCAAGATCAGTAATTCTGGTCTAGCCATAAAACAAATCACCTTAGATAAATTGTCTGTAGTTTTGTCTTTGCAAAAAATAGATTTTATTAAAATGGATTTGGAGGGTCTTGAGACTGAGGCGCTTCTTGGGGGGCTCTGCTTAATCTCTAAACTTTTTCCAAAGTTATCAATTACTACATACCATGGCGTGGGTGATTATTATCGAGCTTTTAAAATTATCAAAGGCCTTGGCTATAAAAAGATTCAGCCAAGCGGAACTACTCAAAGGGATGACTCACAAGCCTATAGGCCATACTTAATCCATGCATCCAGGTAAGATCACCCCATCCGAAAGCGTCCCTCGTTTGTCGATTGTTATTCGAACCTACAATTCGGCTAAAACTATTAAAAGGCTTCTCCCCTTTTTGACATGCCGAACGGGAGTAGAAATAATTATCATCGACTCAGGGTCATCGGATCAGACGACCGAGATTTGTTCGCAATTTGTTTCAGAAATCTCGCGGCTTTCGCATCCTTTTCACTATAGCAAAGCATTAAACATTGGTTTTGCGCAATCCTTAGGTCCGTGGGTTCTTGTTATAAGTTCTCATTGCATTCCCACGAGCGCTGATTTTATCGATAATGTCCTCAGGTTCTCTGAATCCGCGGATCAAAATTGTGTGGTTGGTTACGGAAAGCTTAATGTCGTCGCGCCTAAGATGGATTCGCTCAAAACGATTGGGGGTCAGCAAACCTTTGAAAGCGGCAGGTTTTTCCCTGGAGGAAACGGTTTGGCGGTTTATCGACGGTCTGCTTGGGAGGCTCATCCTTTCGACGAGGGTATTGATACCGCTGAGGATTTGGAGTGGTTTCTTTGGGCTATAGGACAAGGCTTTACTGCACATTTTATCCCAGGAGCTTCTGCCATTTATCTTAACCAAGGGGGTTTGGCCCACATGTTTCGGAAGGGTTGGCTTGAAGTCAGGCGAACCCGCGCTCTCATCCCCTACTCAAGAAGAAATCTTTCTTCGGTGGTCTCCGGATTAGCGGTGAATTTCGCCTACTATCCATGGCTCGCCTTACGATTAAAAATCCCAGTTAGCACCATGTTTCGTCAATGCGCGCACTCCCTGGGCGCGTTTCTTGCAGAATTTTTCCCTCTGAAACCTTAGCCCCCATCCAATTCGGAAAAGATTTTGCGGTAAAGACTTAAAAAAGCTTGGGCCGTGACCTTTGCCCGGAGCTGTTCCCGGTACCTGCTTTTTCCTGCCTCTCCCATGGCCCTAACCTTTTCTGGATTTTGACTTAGCTGGGCAATCGCAGAGGTAAGCTCGGAAATCGCATGACAGGGAATCAGAAAGCCGTTCTCCCCGTCTCTCAGGTAGTTGGTTTGGCCCCCCTGAGGGGACGTGATCACCGGCAGCCCAACCACCCTGGCCTCCTTTACAACGTTTGGGCTGGTGTCCGCTCGGGTCGGCAGAATAAGTCCGGAGGCTTTTTCAAGTGCCAAGGCCACTTTCTCGGGTGGTTGCCGGCCCATCCACTCTACGTTGGGGGGGCTACCCTGCCGTAGGGCAGACAAGTATCGGGGATTGCCAGAACCAATAACCTCCAGGCGGGCATGGGCCAGCCGTGGGTCACGGAACGCGGCTAAACAGTCATCAATTCCCTTTTGAGGACAAATAGTGCCTACGAACAAAAAAGTCGGGGGTTGGGCGGTAGGCCTCCAACAAACATCAAAAAACAGCGGATGAACCCCGTATTCCAGAATCTCTATCGGCCGCCCCATTCGAAAAGGTTTAATTTTTTCCCTTCCCCACTCACTTTCTACGGTTACCCAACGAGCCCGGGCCAAGGAGTAGGCTTCTAAAGCTGCCTGAAAATAAACCCGAAGGTGGTGAAGCCCGTACCGGATGAGATTGGTGTGGATGCCTTGCATGGACAGAAGGCACGGATAACCCGACCTTACCCCCGCAAATCCACACACATCCTCCGTACCCCAGGCATGCACAAGGTCTGGCTGGATCTGACCTAGGATTTTTTGAATTTCACGGCGATCATGGGTGTAAAGGGAGGTGGCGCGCCCTTTGCTGGCGATCGGGTACACATGGAACGATTGGTTCATCTCCCGACTGGTTGCCGGCTCGCGTACAAGATCTGAGCCGGTCAGCCAATGGATTTCAAATTCAGTTACGCTCTGCCAGCTTTCAGCGATTTGCGGCAACCAAGTAGCATAGTGGCCCTCAGGGTTGAACCGAGGCCCAAAACTTTCCAAAAAATGAAGGGGGTAAATACAGAGAACGGCAACTTTTTTTCTGGGTTTCAACCCCTCCAAGATAGTGGGAAAAGGGGGCATGAGGCAAACCCCCCTCGCAAGCGAGGCAGGATCCCTTTAGGGCGTCCCCATGGTTGGCAGGAAGGAGTTTTTTAACTAATGTTCTTTTGTGCAGAATTTGACCGGCCAGAGGGTAGTTTTGGCGTTAATTACGATAGGTTTTTTGTCGGCGCGCCTTGGCTTACCAGTGAAACCCTCTGTGGAAACACAACACCACTTCTTTCCCTCGTAGGCGCAGGTCTCTTGCTCCTCTTTATTTACGGCCTAGGGGATCGCTGCTGGATGATCATTCCGTTTTGCCTCCCTATTGAAGGTAATCTTAATTTCTTACCGCTGAATTTCTCGATTCAGGAGTTGGCCATCATCTCCCTTTTTTGTTACCTGCTTCTTAGGGCGATCTTCGGCCTCGATATGGCTTGGAAGCTCGGTCCTGCGACCATCTGGATTCCTCTTTCGGGAGTTTTGGCCGTGCTTTTAATCCATTGGATTAGTTCCGGGGATATTGGAATCAAGCTTTTGGGGGGAACCGGGTGGGGTGGAAGAAAGTATTTTCAGATCTTTATCGCCGCCCTCTCCATTCCTTTGCTCGCCTCTTTTCCGACGATGCGCTGGAACGATTTGCAAAAGGTCCCCTTTCTCTTCTTTTTGGGATCCTTTGTTGATATTTTTCCCGATGCCTTGAGCACTTATTTCCCTGCAACTGCGCCGTATATCTGGAAGCTTTATAGCGGAGTCAACTTAACCGAATACGGGCTGTCTCTAGCAGGAAGTTTTTCGGGCGAGGCTGGGATCACCCGGATAGGAAAATTGGGGAAGGTTGGCTCAGCCATATCCTTAATAATCCTCTGTTATGTCCCAGCTTATGCCTGGTTACATCCGACCAGGCTTTGGGCTTTGCCTCTGGTTCTCCTGGGAGGTCTGGCTTGTGCGTTGAGTGGGTTCCGAAATACCGTTTTACGGTATTTCCTTTCGTTATTTGCAGGCTTGTTCTGCACCATTCGTATGAAGGCGTTTCTTCTGTTGCCATTTTGTGTGGGGGCTGCATTAGCCGTTGGTCTAACCCAAGGTAGCGTTTTTAAATATCCTCTTTCCTTGCAAAGAGCGTTAAGTTTTGCCCCTGGAAACTGGGACGCCAAAGCTGTCCGTGAAGCCAGCGGATCCAGCGAGTGGCGTACTCAAATCAAAACTCTTTTTTACACCGAATATTTTCCCAAAAATCCCATTTTGGGTACGGGCTACCATTATGACCCGGAGCTGGCCAAGCGGGATACCGATGCCTACTTGGCTATCGCCGCCCGACGAGCTCAGGCCGGCGATCAATTCGCTGATGTACGACACTATGTGGATCAAAAGATGCCTCACGATGGTCCGGTCCATGCGCTCCTCGTGACGGGGGTTTTGGGCACAGCGTTCTTTGTGGCATTTTGTGGTGCCCTCATCATTTTCTGCTACCGAAGTATCCTGCGAACACCACCCCACCAAACCACGCCTATTCAAATTTGGGCCGCAGCCTTACTTTTGCCAAATGTTTTTGGTTTTTTCCTGGTGTTTGGCGAATATACCTCTTTTTTTTCCCAAGCGATCCCGGTGGTGATGCTTTTGTATCGCTCGGATAGGCTCCAGGCACTGGCACAAGCGCGGCCCGCCTCGGAGCTTGTCAAGAGTGGCGCTTTCAACCCTGCTGAGCCTGCTTGGCCAGCCCCAACCGCCCACTGTCATCACCGGCAGCCCCCGGTGCACTAGATCAAGACGGCCCCTGATCTTCTAGCTCTTGGCTCGTCTTGACGAAAACTGGATCCTTTTCCGGATAAACCACCGATCCACCCAGAACGGGCTCGCAGCCGAAGCAAAAAAAGAGGTCCGTTTTCCTGCACTACCCTTTGGGTAGATGGAGTAAGCTAAACGCCGGGGCCAATAAGTCCCATCAAGAAATTTACAAAACCAGTGTAGTCCAACCCAAAAGAATTTTAGCCTTCTCCATAACCACGGTGCGCTGTCTCGGATCTTTCGGGCTTCGCCAACCGCGTTGGGAGACAGATTCATATTGGCCCCTGTATCTGTAAATACGGTGGTGAATTTCATTGTTCGCCCAATTTTTATTTTGGCTTTCAACCGATCCATCACCCAAAGGGCATCGGCACAATCACGCCACTGGGAGTCAAACCAAGCTTGCTGACTTTCCAGTATTTTTCGTCGAAAGAACATCGCGCAGGTGAAGTTTGGCAAGTGGCAGGTCATAACATGGGGCAAAAAAAGCCGTGCGGGCCGACGGGCTGAAATCAGCCGACCATCCGCTTTCACCACCAGTACGCCCCCAAAGATAATATCAGTTGATGGATTGCGCTGAAAGTATTGCGCAACTTCCCGTAAGGCTCCTGGCAAATATTGCTCATCGCAATTCAGGTAGGCACACAAAGGAGCGGTGCCTTTTTTTAAGCCACGATTGACAGCGTCATACATGCCTTGATCTGGCTCGCTGAACATCCGTAGGGCGTACCCTTCCCGGTTGGGCCACCTTGCCTGCATGGGCCTTGCAAAGTCGGAAAACCCTGTTGTTCCGCCGTCCTGAACAATGTGCTCAATTTTAACCCCTTCTTGATCTGCCACCGAGGCTAGGCAGAGCTCAAGCCAGTCCAACTGCCGGAAGCTCGGCGTCACAATCGTAAAGTCCATTTGACTTAGAGTACTTTCTCACTTTTGCACATTCAAACACCAACCACGCTTAAGTCTCTACCCAAACAAAACCCTAGATCCTATTCTTGGGCTCGCTCATTTCGAGACCAACAAGTCTGGTTTCAGCACTACAAAAGAACCCAGAACCAACGCTTCCAGCCCTGTGTCGAAGAAGCACTTAATCGCCTCTCGTGGATTACAGACAATCGGCTCTCCTTTAACATTGAACGAGGTGTTTAAGATTACCGATTCTCCCGTCTTCTCGCCAAAAGCTCGGATCAGGTCGTAGTACCGCTGGTGGACATCCTTGTAAACCAACTGGGGCCGGACAGTGCCGTCTACATGAACCACTGCGGGAATCTTCTCCCTTTTTTGCGGAGTTACCTCAAAGGACGAGATCATGAAGCGCTCATCGCGCGCCCCTCGCAGATATGTGTCCCGCGACTCTGCCAGCATCGATGGACAAAAAGGCCGGAAGGACTCCCGGTATTTCACTTTGGCGTTAATCCGGTCCTTGTTTTCTGCCAAGAGCGGACTCATTAGAATACTCCGACCCCCCAGTGCGCGCGGCCCTGCCTCCATCCGACCCTGGAACCAACCCACTGCGTAGTTTTTCACCAGCAAATCGGCCACCCGCCCGGAAAGATCGGCCGGCTTTTCGGAGACTAAGCCTCTCTCTTTGAGAATGGTTTCAATCTCTTGGTCTGAATAAGAGGGGCCCCAATAAAGGTCCTTGATCCTGGAATTTTGCTGGGAAGAATGCCTGTCATAGTAGGCTTGAAGCGCTGCACCGACGGCCAGACCGGCGTCCCCGGGATCCGGGTAAATCCACTGGTCCTCCACCTGTCCCGTTTGCCAAAGCTTTTGGTTGAACTTCACGTTCAGGAAACATCCCCCCGAGCAACAAACTGTCCGCGTGCCCACCTCGCGAAGAGACGGCACAATGAAGGCCTCCATCTGCTCCTCGACTGTGCGTTGGACTTCGGCGGAAAAATCCTCCCGTCCGAGTTTGTCTGCAATGGCCCCAAGTTCAGCGGCATCCTTCCCGTGAAAATGGGTGGATCCGTGGTCTTTCCAGATACCGAATGTTCCGTAATTATGGGGACGGACCATACGACCCCCTTCATAAACCGGATGAAAACCGCGCAGAAGACCTGGCTTTGGCTTCCCGTAGGGGGCCAGCCCCATCACTTTCCATTCATCGCTTCCGTGCCTCCATCCCAAACCCTCGGTGGCGTTGCCATAAAACCAGCCAACTGAGGAACTTCGATCGTAACTGCGCAGCGGGGTAATCCGGTTGTTCTCCCCGATCCATAGCGCCGAGGAGGTGTGATCTCCCAAACCATCCATAGTCACAATGAGGGCCTTTTTCTCTCCTAGACCCGCGGTGTAGTAAGCGCTGGCCGCGTGGGCTAAATGGTGTCCCACCGAGACCACCAGACAGTCCGGACGGAGCCGAATTTTTTTACAGTACAACGGCAAATTCCCCTGCACGACCCCGATCCCGGGAAAGAACCTGTCCCGAACAGCCATTTTCATCCGGCTCTTCAAGCCCGAAAGCCCTTGCTGCATGTTCGGGGGGAAATCAAAGAAGTGCCGTGCGTCCAGCCGCAACACTTGCCCTGCCGAGGCCACCAGATCAATATCCCCGTCCTCCAGTCCCGACCACTCCAGGCACCAGCGGATGGAGTGGATCGGAAACGAGGCGTCATTTTTGATCCTGGTGAGCCGCTCCTCTGCGATGGCCGCCTTAATTTCCCCATCTACCACCACGCAGGCAGAGGAATCGTGGCCATAATTGAACCCCAAAATCTTCACTTTTTGAACTTAGCTTTAGACTCTTACCTAATCGACCCAAAAACGTCGCCTCCTCCACAGAAGGATCTCACAACCTCTTCCCGCCACCCACTTATCCCCTGCGACTTCAGCCCCATCAAACATCTAAAATAGGAATCGCGGCGTGTCGCTTATTCTTTCTCATCAACATTAATCGCCATATGCTAACCGCATGCGCCGCCTCCGCATTCTGCAAATTTTCAACCGCTATATTCATCATGGTGGGGAGGAATCCTCGGTCTTTCGGATCGGGGACGCCCTGCAAGAGCGACATCAGGTGGAGTATTTTATCGGGTCCACGGAGGAGTTCATGGGGCAGGGGCTTGGACGTCGGCTCACCGCCCCCTTCCGAGCCTTTCATGACCCTCAGGTGGCCAGCAAGCTTCGCAGGTACCAGGATCTTGGAAGGTTTGACATCTGGCAAATCCATAATGTAATTCCGGGGCTATCCCCATCGGTGTATGAGACCGCTTTAAGCCTCAAGGTGCCGGTTGTTCACTTTCTCCACAACTACCGTTTTGGCTGCGTGAATGGCCTTTTTTTAAATCATGGTCAGCCCTGCCAAAGATGCATCGGGGGCAACTTTTGGCCTGCCTTCGAGACCGCCTGCTGGCGAAACAATCGGCTGGTCTCCGGCTGGCAAGCCCTCATTTTGCTGGAGTTGCGCCGCAGGAATCTTTTTCAAAAAATCAGCCGCTGGATCGCCTTAAGCGAGTCGCAAAAGGCGTTGCACCTGAAAATGGGCTTCCCAGAGAGTCGGCTTTCCGTGGTACCGCATTTTTTTGACACCAATGAGCCTGCGCCCGCTCCGTCTCCTCATGGGCCCGTCCTCTTCCTGTCTCGGCTCTCGGTGGAGAAAGGTGGCCAAGAGCTTATCAAGGCGTGGTCAACACTCCCAATAGGCTCTCGCGAGCTCTGGATTGCGGGAACAGGCCCAGACGAAGCCTTTTTAAAGTCGCAAGCAGCAGCGTTGCCAAACGTTAAATTTTTGGGGTTTTTGGACAAGGAATCCCAACTAAAAGCTTGGGCCGAGTGCTCTTTTGCGGTGATTCCTTCGATTGTCCCTGAAACTTTTGGGATGATTGTGCTGGAAGCCTGGGCACGACAGCGCCCGGTGGTGGCATACCGGATCGGGGCCTTGGCCGAAACCATTCAAGATTCCGTGAACGGATTATTGGTGGCGCCTGGCGACACGCTTGGACTTGCCCAAGCCATCGAGCGATTATGCAAAAATCCCGAGGAGGCCAGGCAGATGGGTTTGGCAGGCGAGGAAAGGCTAAAGCAGGTTTATTCGCGTGCCAACTGGTTAGACCAGATAGATCAAGTCTACCAAAAAGCTTTAGGATGGCATCTTTAGAATATATTATTCATCAATGACGCGTTTTCTTTCTCATATGCCAATACTCGTAGTCATGATGTTAGCAGTTTACGGGGTTGATCGGGGCATAACTTATTTTTACACGGAACAGACTCTGGCTCCTGTTCTTTGCGTTCTTTTCTTGGCGGGCCTTGTTTTTACCAATTCTCCTCACTTTGTTCTATTTTCCACACCCCTATTCGCCATTGAATGTTACTGGATGATTAAGGACAGATCGATGTACCCGTACATTCGGACGGCTTCAGTGGTTCTAGGTGGCATGTTGGCCTTTTGGGCCAGCTTTGAGAAAAAGAGCTTGGAACTCCGTTTGGCTGAACTGGATCTGATCCTCGAAAAACTAATGGCTCCGTGGATCCTTTGCGACCGCTTCGGAAACATCAGGCGGATGAGCGCCTTGGCAGCGAAGACCGCCCGGGCCAATTTGGAGGATCTTCAAGGCACTTCCTTTTTTATCAATTTTTCCGCCTGCTCCTCCAAGGGGGAACTGATACAGAAGTTCCTCAAGGCCGCCGACTCCCGCGACCCTGTAGAAAAAGTTTCTCTGACCATTGCCACTACACCCGCCCGCGTCGTTGAGGCCTCCTTCATCCCCATCCAAACCCGCGACGGCTCCGACATCTTGGTCATCTTAAGCCCCACTCCGCCCTAACCCCTGCCACAATTCATCCCACTTTCCTAGTAAAGCCGGCACGTAAGCGCATAAGCCCGCCCGGCTGGAGGCTATTTAGTTTTAGGCCGGGGCTGGTCTTAGGGGTCAATGTGGACCGATTTTCCTCCCCCCTTACTCAATCACAGTTGTGTCTGGGTAGTGCGAGAGAAGCTCGTTTTTACCATGCATCTTCACTTTCATCCCCTTTAATAAGCCTTAACATCTCCTCATGCCTCACACCCTTCTACTGCTTCTTCTCCTTTGCACCTTTTTGCATTCGGGACACTCGGCCCCGCCTCTCGTCCTGCCACTCAATCCCGCTTATCAGGATCAATACGGTCTCTTTGGTGGGTACTCCTGCACCTGGGACGATGACCTGATGCTCGATTCGATGACCGC
>Ga0164294_10003494_pt1 | contig 13947 bp, 9 predicted proteins | sample GEODES005metaG_FD_111479 | JGI IMG/M metagenome (GOLD analysis project Ga0164294, IMG submission 111479) | Oligotrophic lake water microbial communities from Sparkling Lake, Wisconsin, USA - GEODES005 metaG | ecosystem: Environmental > Aquatic > Freshwater > Lake | place: USA: Sparkling Lake...
CCTTGACTGCATTAAGTTCTGCAAGTATTGCGACATTAGGCACGGCGCAATTTGCCAGCATGAGTACTCGACAAATCGCTGTTTTATCATCGAGCCAAATTCAAAGCCTCTCTTCAGCGACGTTGCAGAATTTACCGACGACCGATATTTCTGCGTTGACTACGACGCAGATTGTGGCGCTCACTTCGACACAATTCGGCTATTTACAGACAGACCAGGTTGGGCTACTAACGACTGCTCAGCTGGTGCAGCTGAGTACGAGTACCATCGATTTAGCGTTAACGAGTGCACAGATTGCTTCATTTAAAACGACTCAGGTAGCGGCGCTGACGACGGCGCAGGTCGCCGTAATCGATTCTGTTCAAGTCTCTGCCCTTGATACGGCCTTAGTCAGGGCTCTCAGTACTTTGCAAGTCCTTACCTTGACCACCGCAGCTGTTGCAGGCATGTCGACGGCACAGGTTTCCAACCTGAATACAAATCAGGTCGCTTCCTTTAGTTCTGCACAGATTCAGGGTCTTAGTTCTTCATTACTTCAAAGTTTGACGACGGCTGAATTACGCGCGGTGACTACTGCGCAGATGGCGAATCTGACCACGGCACAGGTAAGTTATTTGACCACCGATCAAATGGGCTCTTTGACGACATCGCAAGTCATATTTTTTTCCACAGCCGCCATTGATGTCGGACTGAGTAGCGTACAAATTTCTTCTTTCGGAACCGCCCAAGTCGCCGCACTAACAACTACTCAGGTCAAATTACTCGATTCTGGCCAAGTCGCTGCGATCACCACCAGTCAGATCGCTTCACTGATGACGGCGCAGCTAATTACATTGGGTAGTGAAACCATTGACGATATTACGACGGCGGGAATCTCTTCGCTGACAACCTATCAATTGACTGCGATGACTACCCAGCAAGTCTCTGCGATCACTTCGGCGCAAGTGAGTGCATTGATGACAAATCAGGTTGCTACATTAACGACAGCGCAGGTATCAATTTTTACTAGTTTTCAAGTGAGCTCACTCGTTACTGCTCAGATTGGCGCGCTGTCTACGGCGGATGTCATGGTGATGACTACCAACGTGATAGCCGGTTTGAAGTCGAGTCAAATTCAGGCGCTTAATACACGACAAATGGTGGCGTTGACCACAGCTCAGTTGCAGAATATTGCTACTGGCAACTGGTCACTACTTAGCACGGATCAGGTAGTTGCGATTGAGACTCAGGATGTCTCCGGATTTTTGTCTTCTGCGCTCATTGCTCTTGATAGCGTTCAAATTGGCGTGATAAGCACTGCCACAATAGCTGCCATGACTACGCAGCAAATTTACGCGCTGTCGAGCGACATCATCGGTTTAACGACTGCGCAAATTATTGCGTTGACGACCGATCATATGAGTAACTTGGTGACGGCTCAATTTAACAAATTTACTACGGCTCAGATAGCTGCCTTAGAAACAGCCGACCTTGCGCAGGTAACGTCTGCGTCGATGGCATCGTTGAAAAGTGCAGCATTCGCTGTATTGAATACGGCGCAAGTTGCAGCATTAACGACGCAGCAAGTTTTTAGTATTGCCAGCTCCGAGATCATTGGTCTGACCACGGATGCCATCGTGGCGCTGGGTACTGCCCAATTTGTAGGTATGAGTACTAATCAATTTTCCAGCCTGACGACAGCTCAGTTAGTGGTGATTGAAACGCGTGATTTGATTCAAGTGGCGAGTTACGGTATTGCTGGATTGAGTAGTGCTCAGTTGTCTACCCTTACCGTTGCTCAGGTAGCGCAGCTGACCTCTCAACAGCTATCGGCGATTGAAAGCGCCGACATTACTGGTATGACGACGGATCAATTAGGTGCCATTACCACGGCATCGGTTATTGGTATCACTTCACAAAATATTCTTAGTTTGACGACGGCGCAGTTTGCAGGTTTTAGCACTGTAACCATTGCGAGCCTGTTAACGACCCAAATTGCGGCGATTGAATCCAGGGATGCTGCAGCCATGACTACCGCGCAAGTCACAGCGCTTAGCACCGCTCAGTTTTCGGCTGTAGTGTCACAGATGATGTTTGGTTTTACGACTAACCAAATTGCAGCGATTGAGACACGCGATCTGACACAAATAGGCTCGGAAAATATTAACTTCATGAGCAGCGTGCAGATTGCTGCATTGACGACAAACCAGATCCTTGTACTTAGTAGTCAGCAGCTTTCAGCCATCAACAGTGATGACGTTCGCGCATTCACGACGGATCAACTTAGCACCTTGTTGACAACGCAGGTCTTAGGTCTGACTAGCCAAAATATCGACAATTTAGACTCAGCGCAAGTGGGAGCATTTAGTACCTTATTCATTACTGCTTTGACGACCGATCAGTTGAACGCGATTAGCTCGCAAGATATGCGAGGTCTGACCACAGCGCAGATCATTGCTCTGACGACGACGCAGGTAGCTGCTTTAGATTCGCAATCGTTAGGCGGTCTGACGACCAATCAATGGGCCGCGATTGAAACGCGTGATATCGCAGCGCTGACCTCGGATCAATTCACCAACGGAGCAACGACTGCACAGTTGGCTGTTTTGACTACGGATCAGATTTTTGCCATGACAACGCTTCAGTTTGCTGGCCTTACTTCGGTTCAGGTCACGGGACTGACCACGACTCAGTTAGTGGCGTTAGAAACTGCCGATCTGATCTTTGGTTTCTCGACACAAAAAATTATGGCATTGACCAGCGCTCAGATTAGCGCTTTTTCGACGGCCCAGTTAAGTAGTGTTTCGTCTGCACAAATCGCGGCGATTGATAGCAATGACTTCACTGCTTTATCGACTGCTCAGATCTCGGCGTTCAGCACGACGGCGATGGGGTACGGGGCGAGTTCGGCTGGCTTTACGGCGTTGAACACGGCACAGATCGCGGCGTTGAGCGTGGGTGTGATTGATCTCGTTTCGACTGCCATCATGTCAGCCCTCTCAAGCACGCAGCTTGCAGCCTTCACGACGGCGCAGGTTGCTATCTTGGATTCGACCCAAATTTATGCCATGGACGCTGCAGACTGGAGTGGGTTTTCTACGGCACAGATTGGCGCCTTTACGACGGCCGCTTTAGCTTATGGCCTCTCAGCGATAGATTTACCTTACTTCAGCACGGCTCAGATAGCGGCCTTAAATGTGAGTGTGGTTGATCTACTGAGTAACGCATCCATCGTGACCTTGGCAAGCCAGCAGTTGGGTGCCTTTACCACGGCGCAGATGGCGATTCTAGATTCAGCCCAAATTTCATATATTGATAGTGCTGACTTCACGGCTTTGTCTACAGCACAGTTGGCATCCATCGCTAATGCGCAAATGGTGGGTATGACATCACAAGAGCTCCGAGCCATGACGTCGGTGCAGATGGGAGCGTTTTCTACGGTACAGCTTTCCTACCTGACGTCTAATTCGTACGCATATATCGCGTCAACACAGTTGATCGGTTTATCGACGGCGGGGATAAGTGCGTTGGGTACGGCGTTTGCAGCGAATACATCGACTCAACTCGACTATATTTTTAGCCAACAGATCAGGGCGATTACGACGACTGCCGCCACGATGCTGACAAAATTTGGTTTTGTTACGCCGGTCGTGTTGGATCTGAACGGCGACGGCATTCAAACCACAACAATGCAAAATGGTGTGAGTTTCGACATCGATAATGATGGTAAATCTGATCAGACAGCATGGGCCGCACGAGGCGATGGCTTGCTAGTGCGTGACATTAATCACGACGGTCAGATTAATAACGGTAGTGAACTGTTTGGTTCGGCAACCGTACTTTCAAACGGTAAAACAGCCGCTGATGGTTTTGTAGCCATGAGTGCTCTTGATACGAACAATGACGGCGTCTTGGACGCGAAAGATGCTGCATTCGGGGAGTTGATGGTTTGGGCGGATAAGAACAATAACGGTATCAGTGAAGCGAAAGAATTGACGAAGCTCGCGAGCTTAGATATTAAGTCACTGTCGCTGAATGCAACCAAGTCTGATCAGATCAATAATGGCAATCTGATTGGATTAATGGGTAATTACACGACTATCGACGGCAAGTCCCATAGCATGGGCGACGTGTGGTTCCAGACCGACGCTGCTAGTGCGAACATGTTTGATATGTCAGCCATCACAAACGCAGCGAAAGAGATTAAAAATCGTAATTTAATCGGGCTGATGGGTAACTACACAATTCAGGATGAAATGAGCCGTATGAAGGAGGAGGTATGGTTCCAGACAGATACGGGGCAGTCACCTTCGTTTGATCTTTCAGCCGCTAAAAAATCAATGGGTACAGGTAATATTGACCTTCGAAATTCACAGACAGACAGATTGAAACTATCGCTAAACGACGTATTGGTCGCAGGACAGCCAGATATCTTGTTTGGCAAAACACGCGTCACGATCAACGGCGATTTGGGAGATTCGATTTATCTAGGGGCGGATTCAACTCGCTGGAGTTCCGCCGGCAGCGTACACGATGGGGCGGATTCTTATATGGTGTATGTGAATACCCATGCTCAGCTTCTCATTAATGATAAATTACAAATAAATTTATTTTGAATTTAATTTGTATTTGAGGTTACGCATGACAATTTATATCGCCATGTTTTTATTGTTTGGCGCGGTCTTTGGCCTTGTCACGTTTAAAAAGCGTTATTTGTTTAGTGAGGGGCCCAAAGAAGTTGAGGAATCTCCAGACGATAACAACTTAGGCAGCCGAGTAATGTGGATGCTTATCTGCACATTTCTCTGGCCCATTATGGTTTTAACAGGCTTAAATTCTTTGAGTATTCTGTCTAAGCGTAAAGCAGACGAATCGACTCATACTCACGATTCATAGAGCACACTCGAGTGCTGCTAGGGAAATCAATCAGGGCAAACGGCTTGTTGCCCTGATCAAGGGGTGCAGCGTAAGAGTCGCTTTATAAGGCGGCTGTTTTGTTACGGCGGATTAAGGCAATTAATACGAGTGCCGCCAGTAATAGAACGGTGGCACCTTGCATCATCAGATCTCGTGCTGGAGAAGACAGAACTCCCCAGATGTTCTCTTCTTTGTTAGCGACTTCCTTGCTATCGGTTTTTTTGCTTTCGCCGACAGTTAGCGGATTAGGCTGAAGGGCTGTTTTGAGATCGCGCACATTTTTCTCTAACAAGCGTACGCGTTCGCTCGCTTCGTCCGCTGCTTTTTTAGCGGCAATAGCTTCTTCTTCGGTCTTACTCTTCGCCGCATTTTCTGAGCGTGTCAGAGCAGATAAAGTCAGTTGATCGCCAGTAGCTTTATCAGCGCCGCTATTAGCTTTCGAGACCTTGCGACTAATCGATCGCGTTGGTTGAGCATCCGTTGCTTTGCCGCCGGTAGGGTCGATCGCAGCAACTAGGTCTTTAAATGTCTGCCATTGGGTAGTAATCGTCGTGCGCGCTGCGCGATCGTCAACCATGCTGATAGCTTCTTCTGACGGCAGTGCCAACACGGCGCCTGCTTTCAAATAATGCAGATTATTTTTGATAAAAGCTTCAGGATTTTCGTTGAAGGTGGCCGCGATAAATTTATTCAAATCTGCATCAGCTACTGAGTACTGGCGCGCGATGACGGTTAGATTTTGGCCTCGTTGAACCGAATGCTGGCGCGAGCTTTGTTGAGATTCCACCAAGCTCAGATTTTCTGCTGGCTTGGGCGCAAGCTCAGTTGGATCAGCACCTGGGATGACTGCAACAGGTTGATCTTCTGCACTGGCCTCAGCGGTTTGCGTTAATGGCGCTGTCGGAGTTCTCTGCTTCGTGGGTGTATCCACCGCCACTGGTGCAGGCGAGGGTGTTACCTTTTCTTCAGCAACCGCGGGTTCTGCCGCCGCCGTAGGTTCTGCAACTTTTACGGCTTCTTCCGGTAGTACAGCAAATTCAGCAATCTTGGATTCGCCATTGGCACTAAATTCCAGCAGCAAACCATAGATAGGCTGATCTAAGGCTTTGTCGGTTGTGACTGATATCAAGCTTCGACGACCTTGCTGGACGATGCCTAGTTTTAGGCTTTGCATCAGGATGCTACGCGTATTGCCGGCTTTGCTGAATTCTTCCGCTGGTGCGAGAGCGACAGTGAGATTTTGTTCGCCCTGAAGATCCAACACCTCGATGACCGCTTTCAGGGGTTCACCGAGATTCGACAGTACGTTAATAGGCCCCAGTGTTACAGCACCAACCAATGAAGGTATGGCCAAGGCCAAGCTGAGTGAAAGTGCGCGAAAGACGCTGGAGATTTCGAGTCCAGCGATGGAGCTTTGTTGTTCAGATGACATGGGTCTGGCCTCCTGAGCCTTGGCCTGCGGTAAGTCCGATTCCCGGCCGGGACTCGCTAACGAGCTAGCAGCTATTAACAACTTTCGAGAGTGAAAGTGTAAATTGTCATTTTAGTCCGGCAATTTCTTGCCGGCATTATAAGTGTTGCATAAATGCAATACTTATTAAAAAAAACTCGATTAAGTCGCTCAATTGAGAGGCTTTTAGGGTTCCTGCCACTGAGGATGATGGTCTTGAGGCAAAAAAGATATTTTATAGATAACTAGTTGGGCTTCGATGCACGCGACGAGTGCGCATGTTGAATGACTAGAAATTTGGTCTGATGTTGGGGAATATAGTCTGACTAAAACCAGACAAACCAAAGAAGGCAAAACAAAGCAGACAGTTCAAATCAGAAAAAACAAAGCCCGCATCAAATTGACGCAGGCTTTGAAAATGATAGCTAAAGCAAAACGGCATTAACGAATACGGATGATTCTCCAGCCGTGATCCATCTTACGGAAAGTGAATTTCCATTCCAGTTTGCGTGAGCGAATCAGATAGTAAGAGAGACTGCGCAGACTTTGGGCTTTCTTAAAGTCTGAGCAGAAAATGCTCTCACCAACCTGAAGCATCTCCAGCGTTACCAGATCGTCCTGCAATTTAATTTTGCTTAGTTCTACGCGCTCGATCAACATGGCGAGTGCCTCCTAATATTGTGAAGTAGTTATCGGCGTAGAAATTTCGAACTTTAATCAGGAGGTGGGAGAAGATCGGATGAGTTAGCAAAAAAATACCTTAAAGTTTGCCGCCAAGCTTAAGGTTTGATGCCATCACCTTCTGACTCCCTATTTATCGACACTAAGTCATAAGACTTGCGTCCGTTTACACAGTAATTGCTTGGTAATTAGGGCCTTAGGCCGGTATGTTCAGGGGTCGCGTTACTTTGCCTATTACTGAATTGCTATGGTCACTCTGGATTCCAGCCTCGCTGCACTGAAAATCGCGCTGACCCAGTCGGCTGCTACGGGCTCGGTCAATCAAAACTCCAATCGGGCTTCCAGTACACAAGCATCGACTGCTGGCTCGTCAGTCGTCACCGACGCCGTAAGGCTTAGTCAAGCAGCGACCAATACCTTAAACAATCAGCGCTACTTGAGCACCGCATACAAAGCTCAGTCTATGCTGCAAACCGCTGACAAAGCCGCTTCGTCGATGACGAACAAATTGGAAGATCTGCGTAAGCTGGCCGTTCAGGCGACCAATGATTCACTTTCAGATTCCGAGCGCGCCTTATTAAGTGCTGAGTTTCAGGGTAAGCGTACAAGTCTTCTGAACATGACTCAGAGTGCACGCTGGAATGGCATGCGCCTTTTTGATGGCAGCGCTGGCACCCAACGCAACGGAAAGTTTAGCTTTCAGGTGGGCTCGGGAAGTAGCGGGCAGTTGGAAGTGTCCTTGCCCAACTTACGACAAGAGAGTGTTCGCATGTCGGGTGTGCGTGAAGTGCAGGGTAGCTATGCGACCGGTTTATCCGAGCTTCAGACCATCGATGCTAGTGCAGCAAATCTTGCAAATAAATCGGCCGTGCTGTCAGTTGGCGATATAAGCCTCAGCTCAGGTGATTTGGGGGCGAGTGCCAGTGTCTCCGATTTAATTAGCGGCTTGACTAGCGATGCTAATTACGCCGATGCACCGTTTACGATAACCGACGACGGATCAAATACGCTGGTAATAACTTGGGACGATAGTGGTGTCGTTAGTAGTACCGCAGAATTGCAATTGACAGCGAGTGAACAAACAGTGTCCTCCACGCGCAGCACGACAGGACTATCAGAAGATGATTTACCTGCAGTCGCGGAGCAGCAGTTCATTACCTTAAGTGACACCAATTTAGCAACGGCTACGTCGGTGGTGATTACCGATAGCAGTGAATCGGAGAACAGTTACGGCATTTCCTTTGAAGCCGGCACGGCGACGATCAGTTCCTTAGTCGAAGCATTCAATACCAATTACGCTGACAGTATGCCTTTTACGCTTTCGGCTGAATCCGACGGCATACGCTTGAATTGGAATGCGACAGGTGCGCAATCGGGAACGGCATCGATGGTGGTTTCTTCTTACGATAGTACCGATGACTCCTATTCAACCGCAGTCTTTGATGCATCACAGAGCGTGGTGGGCGCCACTGCGGGAACAAAAGAAATACAAAATTTTGCATTGAGTGATTCAGACATACAAGGGCAAACGATCACACTGAACGCGAATGGAACAACGCTGTCGTCCGGCCAGATGGCCAGCGATGCTAGCTTGAGCGATTTTCTAACGGCGCTTCAATCGGATTCAAATTACGCGTCAGCTGGGTTTGAGCTGAGTCTAGAGTCGGTCGATGGAACGACCGGAAGTTTGATGTTGAGCTGGACTTCAGTAGCGGCTGTCGATGATCTGGCTAGCCTGTCTATTTTAGACACCACCACTCCGTCAACGCTTAGTGCAAGTCAAATTCAGGCGGGGAGCGATACCGATACCAGCGATGGCACGACCGAGGTGCAACGAATCGCTGTTAGTTCCAGCAAAATTGCTGGTAAAAATGTGCAGATACGATTCGGTGATTTTGCCATGTTTTCTGGCCAACTTGGCAGTGATACCAGTCTGCAGCAGATGGTCGATTCATTCACGGCGAATACTAATTACGATTTAGCTCCATTTACCTTGTCGCAAGACACGCCAGGCTACCTAAACGTCACTTGGAAAACGTATGGTCCGGTGAGTCAGTTGGCAATACTGGATGTGCAGCCAGCCAATCCAATGCGATCGCTACTAAAAAATGGCAATATCAATTCACAGGAAGCTGCCAGCTCGATGACGGCCTCGATTGATATCGTACTTCAAACATTAGCGGATACACGCAACACGATAGGTATCGCAGGGGTGCAGTTAACGGCAGCAGTAGAAAAGTTAGCCTTGTCGACCCAGAGCATCAATCGCTCTTTGACCGGTAGTAATAGTAATTCCTACGCTAAAAATATCGCGTCATTGTTGCGATCACAGATGTCTGAAAACTCATTACAGGCGGCCTGGGCTCAGGCGAGTCTTTCATCTAGCGAAGTGGCTAATACATTAGCCTGACATTAGTCTGATACTTCTATCATAAAAAAAGTGGGCTAATCTTAAGCAGCAATACCGATGATGACGCTTGATGCATCAATGTGCGCAAAAGCTCGCTCGCCTTTTTTCAGTATTAACTTATCCAATTCATCATTCTGCAGAGTGCTAACTAGCTCTAGTCCCTCGTCACAACGCAAAGTGATTTCTGATTTTTTCTCACCCTGAATCAGAGTTTGGATAATTCCCTCGAAATTATTTTTAGTGGTGCTAATTCGATCGCGACTAATCATCACGCCCGATGCCTTAATTAACGCAAAAACTTTAGAGCCAATGTCGAGTTGAAGTTCACGACAACTCTCGTGAGTAATGGCAGCTTTTATTGTGTGTGATCCGTTGATCAGCAAATCAATTTCATCACTTACTGGGCCCTGCAATATCGACACAATGAGGCCTGCGAATTGATTGCGCACACTGGTTTTCATTGCAATGTCAGCTTGTGTTGCGTAATCCGCTGAAAGTCCGTTCGCCAAAGTATTCAAGCGCTGAATAAAGCGTTGATGCTCTTCCTGTATCAACATGAAATTCTTGATTAGTTGAGTGCCGCGTGGCGTCAGCTTCGTTCGGCCGCCACCTTTACCGCCCGCAAAACGCTCGATTAATTCGCCGCCCGATAGGGTGGCCATCTGGTCCATTGCGTCCCACGCACCCTTATAGCTATAGCCAGCCAGTTTGGCGGCTTTGGTTAAATTTTCGAGTTGCTCGATTTGTTTGAGCAGCTCTATACGCTTGCGGTTGGCGAGTAGCTCGTTACCCACGCGTAAGTGGAGTTCTGCATCGAGGTTGTAATGAATGCTGTCCATCGTTTAGTCCATGCTGGCGTGCTAACTTGATAATAAAAGGCTTTATTTCACTGACCTGGGATCATAACTGGGTTGACATGCAAAATAAACACAAGTAAATTTTGTATCAAAATATACTTTGATATATTTAGCTATTTTACGAATAGGTTCGACGAAGCTCATCGAAGGGCTCTTTTTTTTGTTATTCAAAATATATAAAACTAATTTTGACTATGTGGTTTTGGTCTAAGGAGCTTTTCATGAAGCTACGAAAATGGATGCATGCGGCCACCTGTGCGGCCGTGTTTGTTGGTCTCACTAATGTCACCACGTGTGTGCGAGCTGCCGATGATGTGAAGGCATTGTTAGAGCTGCTGCTTGAGAAAGGCATCATCACGCAGGATGAGTACGATAAAAAAATAAAGAAAGCTCAGGAAATCGAAGAAATTCGTGCCTTTAATGAAGCACAAGATGTGCGACGAGCCAGCGCCGCAATTGAAAAGCGAGTTCAGGACGAAGCAAAATTTAAAACTGAAATTTATGGTCAGTTATCTGCTGGTTATTATCAAGCGTCGAATATGACGTCTGCCAATCTTGATGCTTCAGGAATGAGCGATCAACCCAAGGTAAACAACCGCGTAGGCTTAAAAATCTCGCGTGAGCTTGACTCCGATTTGCGCGCGATGGTGACGCTGGAATCGAATTTCTCTGCACGAACCGGCGCACTAGGGCGCGATGCCGCAGGTTATGGAGTAGCAGCCAGTGGTAACGCTGCCAGCGTCTTTGATCGTGAAGCGAATGTTCGCGTCATTTCAAAAACTTACGGTACCCTAATTTTAGGACGAGGGCCTAATCTGCAGAATGATTTAAGCGGGGCGTTTGATTCACGCCAGAATTGGAATTTTGGTGGTTTGAAACCGATCGGTCGTTACGTAGGATTTCATAGCGCTTCCGGAGTCAATCGTGCTGATAAATTGATTCGCTATATCTCACCTGTGTATGAAGGATTTAATCTTGATACAGGCATTTCATTTGGCGGAGTCGCGGGTGATGAGGACAAAGGTACGAACTACTATGTGGGTGGTCGCTATAAAAAAGGTAATCTTGAACTCGGATACAACCATGCAGAAGTAAAATTAGGTAGTGCCAGCGCACCGACTTCGCAAACAGAAGTGACCAATCGCGTAGATTTTTTTGCGGCGAAATACACACTTGACTCGTGGACGGTGAACGCTGGTTACGTAATGACCCGTAATCCATCACTGTCTTCAGGCGGCAGCTTCGACACATTAAAAACGGCGGGTAAAGTGAATGCCGATACGTGGTTTGCTGGGGCTGTATATCGATTCACGCCAACGATCAGTTGGAACGGAGGCTGGTATCAGGTCAAGGATCAGACCACGCAAACAGTCGCTAATAAAAATAATGACCTGACGATGGTAGCGACAGGACTCACCTGGTCGCCATACAAAGAAATGGATGTCTTTATTGATTATGCGCAGGCGACTCGTCAATCAGGTGCGACAGGAGCTTTTACTATTTATGATAAATGGGTGCCCGACACGGGTACGGGTGGTAACGCCTCTGCTTCAGTAGGATATTCTGAAAGTAAAAAAAGTCAGTCAGGTATATCGATTGGCGCGCTCTATAGATTTTAATATTTCTTACTAAAGCTAAACATCATGATCCGACATATCATTCATTTGTGCGCTTATGGGATTTTTGTGGTGGCTGCAAACGCGCAAGCAGCTGAAATCAAAGTCGCCGTCGCGTCTAATTTTGCTAATACGCTTAAAGAGATTGCTGTCGAATTTCAGAGAGATACAGGCCATCAATTAGCTATAACACCAGGTGCGACGGGGAAGTTCTACGCACAAATTAGTCATGGCGCTCCGTTTGATGTCTTTCTCTCCGCCGATGACGAAACTCCGCGCAAGTTAGCCCAAGAAGGCAAAGCGATCGCAGCATCACAATTTACGTATGCCACCGGTCGATTGGCTTTATGGTCTCCCAGTCCTGACTTGGTTGATAAAAACGCCGATATACTCAAAACAGATAAATTCAAATACATAGCGATTGCCAATGCAAAAGTAGCTCCCTATGGTCAGGCGGCGGTGCAGACTATGCAAAAATTAGGTGTCCTAAGCAAAATTGAGCCACGTGTGGTTCAGGGCGAAAGTATTGCGCAAACCTTTCAATTCGTATCAACAGGTAACGCGCAGTTAGGATTTGTGGCACTGTCACAAATTTTTGAAAATGGAAAAATTAAAACAGGCTCAGCCTGGATAGTTCCAGAAGAAATGCATGAACAATTAAAACAAGATGCCGTGGTACTTCAGTCATGCAAGAATACCTCGGCGTGTCAGGCATTGATGGATTATTTGAAATCCGAAAAAATTAAAAAAATGATGTCCTCCTATGGTTATAAATAATGCTCACAGCTGAAGCACTTCAAGCGCTCTGGCTTACGCTTCAGCTATCGACTGTCGTCACATTGATTTTGCTGGTGATAGGTACACCTATCGCATGGTGGTTAGTGCAGACTCGTAGTTGGCTAAAGCGACCTATCGGTGCACTGGTTGCGCTACCGCTCGTTTTGCCTCCCTCTGTTTTGGGTTTTTATCTTTTGTTAGCGATGGGGCCGCAAGGTCCGGTAGGTCAATTCACGCGCGCAGTAGGTATTGAGCAATTACCGTTTACATTTTGGGGTTTGGTGATCGCCTCCGTTTTTTATTCGCTGCCATTCATGGTGCAGCCTTTGCAAACGGCATTTGAAGCCGTTGGTAAACGACCCATGGAAGTTGCAGCGACTTTGCGTGCCTCACCTCTCGATGCCTTTTTTAGTGTGGCCTTACCAATGGCTGTGCCTGGTTTTGTAACCGCTTCCATCATGACCTTTGCTCATACGGTTGGTGAGTTCGGTGTCGTACTTATGATCGGTGGGAATATCGCCGGTCAGACGCGCGTGGCCTCGGTACAAATTTACGATTACGTTGAGGCTATGGAGTATTCGCAGGCACATAGTCTCTCTGCCATCTTGTTGTTGTTCTCATTCCTCGTGCTGCTTGCCTTGCAAATGTGGCGGCCACAAACTAAGCGTGAGGTTTGAGATGTCAGGCATACAGGTAAAGCTGCAAATTAACTGGCCAAATTTCTCACTCGATGCTGCATTCGAAGCGCCGGGGCAGGGCATCACTGCGTTGTTTGGTTCTTCAGGATGTGGCAAGACATCACTGTTGCGAAGCATTGCAGGATTAGAACCTTCCGCGCGCGGTCAGGTGAGTATCAACGGCGTGGTTTGGCAAGATGATCAGCATTCCATTCCCACGCATCAGCGTGAATTAGGCTACGTATTTCAAGAGGCGAGTTTATTTCCACATTTATCAGTGCTGGGAAATTTGCAATTTGGACGTAAGCGCAGTGATGCGAAAGCACACATCGATTTGGATGCGTTGATTGATTTGCTGGGGATTGCGCCGCTACTGCAGCGTAAGCCAGAGTCACTCTCGGGTGGCGAGCGTCAACGAGTGGGTATCGCACGTGCATTGGCGGTGAATCCGCAGTTGCTACTCATGGATGAACCTTTGGCGGCACTCGATCTGGCGCGCAAACAGGAGATACTTCCTTATCTTGAAAGACTCCATCGTGAATTGAAATTACCGGTGCTGTATGTCACTCATTCTCCGGATGAA